>Ga0102896_1000260_pt1 | contig 18549 bp, 16 predicted proteins | sample Colrivmet1554A02_FD_78457 | JGI IMG/M metagenome (GOLD analysis project Ga0102896, IMG submission 78457) | Estuarine microbial communities from the Columbia River estuary - metaG 1554A-02 | ecosystem: Environmental > Aquatic > Marine > Intertidal zone > Estuary | place: USA: Columbia River...
GTATGGACTTACAGCAGAGGCTGCAAAAAAAGCTGGGTTAAAGTTTACTGATTACAGCACAAAACTTACAGATACAGTAAAGAATATTCAAGCGCTTAGAGAAAGAAATCAGCTTCTATACGAGAGCATGCAGGATGCTGGCACACCTATTAAATTAACAATTGAAGAGTACAAGAAACTTAGAAAAGAAGTTAAGTCAACCTATGGAGATCAGATTAAACTTATTAATCAGACAAAGGGTGAAGGTAACACAAAGAAGCTTGCAGAAGATTTAAAGACACAGCTTATGGCTGCAGGAATGTCAGCTGAAGAAGCGACAAAGAAAATTTGGGCAATGTTTAAAATGTCTGAAAAGGCAAGTGCAGCCAGCAGATTTACTGTAAAGAATACAGGATTTACTAACATAGTAACAAAGCAAGATGCAGCAGCCAAAGCAGTCGCTGGGTATGGACGTGCATCACGTGAAGGTGGTCGTGAAGGTGCAGGAGCAGTACAAACAGGATTAACAGCAATAGATGGCGGAATATCAGATCTTGTTGAAAAGAGTAAGAAGGCTGCTAGAAAAGACCCATCAGGAAATACTAAAGTCATGAGTGACTACGAGGCACAGTCAAAGATGCTGGAAAGACTTAATAAGCTTGAAGCTTCTAAAGCTACTCTAACAAAAGCAACGCTTAATGAAATGGAAAAACAAAGTCCAGGAATTAAGAAGATAGCTACCGAACAAGATACTGTCGTCAGCCTATGGCAGAAAATGGATCTTGCGGCAAAGGGATTCACTGGAGATTTATCAAGACTTGGCGCAGAGTCAGTGTCTACATTGTCTAAGGTTGCTGCAGCAATTTCAGAAGCAACAGCAGCTTCAAATAGAACAGGATTACTAAAAGAGCAATATGCTAATTTAGATAAGCTTACAGCTCAGCAAAAGGCTTTACAAAAGGCATTAAAGGGGCAAAGCGTTGCTCAACAAATAAGCACTAGAGATCAGCTTAAGGGCCTTCAAGATCAAATTGATAAAAATAATAAGCTTGCTGATGCAAGACTTAAAGCACTTGATGCCGCAAAGCAAGAAGCCGACTTAGGAAATGAAATTGCTAAGGCAAAAGCAAAATATGATGCAGCTATCGCCACTGGTAATTCTGCAGAAGCTCAGCAGGCTAGTCTGGATATGGCTGGACTTCAAAAACAACTTCAATACAATTCACAAAAGAAAGCTATTGAGGATGCAAACATATTAAAGAATGCACCCCTAGAAGCTAAAATTAAAGCAATCAATGCTGGTCAACAAAAGATGTCAGACCAGGCAGCTCTCGCTGGTGAGTCTCTTGGCAAGGTAACTAAAAAGCTTAACGATCAAAAGCAAAAAATTGATGATGTAAATACAGCAATGACAACATTTAGAATAAATGCTGCAGCAGCAGGAAAGACTCTCGAAGAGTATGCAAAAACAGATGCTGGTAAAGGCCAAGCTGCTGTAGTTGTCAAAACTTCTCAGACTGCTGGAATTAAGGTTCCTTCAAGCAAGGGCGGAGTTACTGGACAAGCACTAGACCTAATTAATAATACTTCAGATGCAGTAGCAAAAGGACTTTCCGAAAAAGGAATTCAAATGGGCAGCGGAGATATTTACATTAATGGCAAAAAGATGGATGTCTCTAAGACCCCCCCAGCCCCTGGTTCTGGTGGTCAAAGCTTCGGTAATTCTGTGTCCACATATAAAAAAGACGACATGTCATTAAAAGAAGCAAGCAAGAAGGCAGTAACAGACAGACAGTCCAAGCAGTTTACTGGAGCGGCTGGAGACCAATATTATCTATTTAAGTATGATGGAAAGATATATGCTGTAGATAAGCTTACGGGAGTTATTAAATCATTTAATGCAGACAAGCAAGAGGTCGGTAAAGTAGTCAAGGCTGGATATGGATTAATGAATGTTAATCCAAAGGTACCTACAATTGTAGGTGACCGTGGCCCAGAAATGTTATTTAATAATATGGTTATTCCAAATATGGGCAAGGTTCCATATGCATCTCCAAGATACGATGTAAAGCAGGCAGCGCTAAGACTTGAGCCAATGAGAGATAGAAATGCATCACCAGGCGCAGGTGCAGTAGTTAACATTACAAATAATATTAATGGATATGACGGAGACATCAATCAATTGTCAGATCTTGTTACAAGAAAAACAATTACAGCAATTAAGGGTATAGATTCAATTAATGGTAAAATGGTTGGAAGTAATAAGAATGTGAGTATTAAATCATGACGTTAACACTGCCAGTAGGATCTCTACTATATTTTGATACATCAACAAATGATACTCCAGTATGGTCAAAAATAACAGAGCATAATAGAGCTCCAGTATCTATAGACACAACTAGATTTGAGAGCACACAAAGAATGTCTAATGGATCACTTAGAAAACTATTTATTGCAGATAAGAAATCAATAAGTGCAAGCTGGAGTATGCTTCCTACAAATGATGCTACTACAGTGGACGGAGGCCTAGGGGCTTCCTCATTAAGATCTTTCTATCATGGCAAAGGCACAGGGACATTTAAAGTTAAGATATCTTATAATGGTGTATCAGCAAGAGATGAAATTTTAACCATGTCATTTACATCATGCTCCTTTACCGTTATTAAAAGAAATGTAAAAGAAAAAACTGCAGATGTTGCTCAAGAGTTTTGGGATGTTTCTATAAGCCTGGAAGAAGTATAATGCTAGCAGTTACAAATGCAACATTAGATGCTATAAATCAATCTACAACACTTAGAATGAATAATGGTTGCTGGCTAGAATATAATATGAATGACCTAATTGCTGGCGCTACAATTATGGGTCCAGGCGGAACTACAGATAATCCAGAAGGTTCTCTTGCATATACAAATCCATCAGGAGCTAAGCCCTACCAAAAGCTTTTCCCTATTACGAGCATTATTGATCCCAGAAGACCAAAGACTGCAGGCATACAGTACTTGCTACTAGGAGACCCAACTTTAGCTGCTAGAAAAACTTCAGGTGTATTGGATGCCGCTAACTACAACTCATCCAAATCATTTGATTATAGACTTTATTACCCAGGAGTAAAGACAGCCTATAAATATTGGATTGCTAAAGCAACAGGAAATGCTTTATCAAACTGCATACTAACATTAACATATCCTAAGATGAATAACATTGCGGCAGTTACAAATAAGATTACAGTTAAATTTGAAACATCGCATGGTAAGCCCACATCCTGGACATTAAAAACCGTCGGACTTACTGGCACAGAGACATTGATTTATACAGGAACAACTGTACCAGATGAGAATAAGGGCGTTGTTAATTTATATTACACAGGATCTTCATGGTCGACTACTGAGTTTACATCTCCATCGACACCAGTAGACATCGCTGGATTAAAACTTCAAGTAAATACAATATCAGAATCAGGCGGGTACCTAGGAATAATAGAGATATCCCCTAAGTATGTAATAGACGTATCAGACAGACTAGTATCTTTTTCAATTAATAAGAACTCATCAGACGAAACAAATGGATTAATCCCAGTTGGAAATGTGACAGCAAACTCAATTAATTTATCAATTAACGCATTTGATAAGTCTTATGCATATCATGATAAAACTACCGCTTTCGATAAGTCTAAGATAAATCTATATACTAATGTTAAAATTTTCCCATTCACAACAATTGGATCAGAGAAGGTAAAGCTAGGCGTATTCTATACAAACGATTTTTCCGTAAGCGAGTTTGGAGAAGTTGACATAACTGGCCTAGATGGAGCAAAAGAATTACAGTATATAAAGCCTCCAGACATTGTTGCAAATGAAATGTCTTCCACTGCATTAATCAGAAGACTGCTGGACTCAGTAGGATTTACAAACTACAACTTTAATTTGCCGACTACTGATACCGCAAGCATAACACCACTGTACTGGTACACAGATAGCGCACAGACAGTTTGGCAACATATTCAGGATATATGTAAAGATACGCAAATGGTTGCAACTTTTGATGAAAACGACATACTTCAGTTTTACCCAAGAGATTACATCTTTGATAAAACAAAGTCAACACAGTTTAAATTCAGATACAATGCTAGCGGATCTAATCTAGCAAACATCTCTGATTTATCTGTAGAGAATATACCAACAATAAAATCAGTAAAGGTTGTATACAGCCCGCAGCTTGGTTCCGCATACTTAACTTCAGCAGAACCTATTTATAGATCTGCAGTATCTATGCTTGGAGCAGGAGCACTTATTAAAGACCTTGCACCAGTTGCACCTAGCGACACCAACTCCGCAGGAGAAGTTTCTCCAAATGGCGTAGTTCATATTGAGCCAGTTGTAATCGAGGGTGGAGACAAGCAGATATATTCCTTTTCTGGATATCTTATTATAGATAAAGAAATAATTGAATTTGATGCCATAGAATATACATATGTAAAACTAGCAACAGCAACATATAACCAATCTATTTTAAAGTACGTCGGTCCAACAGAAGTTAAATGGATGACTTCAGATTCAGATGTATCTAAATTTCAGGGTCTTGCTGCACCACAAACTTTTGCTCCTACGGGCAGATATAGAATTAAGGCAAGAAATGTGTTTGGAGTTGTCCCAAGCGGCAACACAGCAGACCTTACTCATAGTGCAGATATAGCTCCATTAAAACAAGAATGGCGGGGGAAAAAGTGGAACTCTGTAGATGGAACATTTACTGATAGCGAATATGTATTTCAGCTAACAAACTTAGTTCCAGATGCAACAAACAATTTGTTGAATCCAATTTCAAGATCTTTTATGACTATTACAGCACCAAACTCTGTTGCTGTGCCAAATGCAGATCCAGCCAAGCCGCCATCTTATCCACTAAACACCGTTTATTCCATGGCAACTATAGATGCAAAATATACAGGCGCTAAAAACTTTATCATAGGAACAAACCTATATTTCCCATTAATTGTAGATCCAAAAACCAAGCAGGCTACTGGGGAGCAAAGAGCGCTTGCTGGAATAGCATTCTCATTAAATAGCACTAACTCAAGCGGATATCTTTTAACAATGGGAACATCACAAAACTCTAATGGTGAAAAAAACTATAAGGATATAAACTTTTATAAGATTGTTAATGGAAAGCCAGTATCTATGATAACCAGCCAAAAGGATACTGACGGAACAATTATAACAAATATAAATGGAGGAGAGCTTTATAGAGCTGACATAAAAGCAACAGACCAAACAATCAATGGTGTCGCATCAAGAGTATTTAAGATAATGATTAACAGCAAGCAATTTTCTGTTGTTGATACATCTCCAATTACTCTCACAAATAAGATTGGCCTGGTATCGCTACAGGGAATTTGTTCATTTGACTATGTTTATACTTCATCAATTACTGATGATGAGTTTGTAAGCAATAATTACTATAGTGTGTATCAGGGATTTCTAGGAGAGAACTCAGCGCTAGTAAAAACTATATCTGATTTTGTTTTTGAAAAAGGAAAAGATGCAGCCTACTCAGCGTGGGTAAGAGAATTTGGGCCAGTAGCTAGAGAGCTTAGAAGAGTAAAGTCTAGATTTGCTAGCGGACCAACATTTCCAAGATACCCAATACTTGTCCAGAATCCAGACGTTACAATTGTAGGATCATCGCTGGACTCGTATACAATGGATATATTTGTAATGAATAATACAGGAGCATTTACACCTCTTGACAACGGAGCTGAAAGACAGTTCATCGTTGTTGGAGATTACCTTGGACCTACAGAACAATATGAGTATATGAATCCTAAATTAACGGATGCAGATAAGGCAGAGCAAGTTAGCTTTGAGTCAGTCTGGATACAAAAGGAATCGGAAGCGAAGCAGCTGGCAGACTGGATGACAGACCAGTGGGCAAAACAGCAAAGGGTTATTACTCTTCAAACATTTATAAATCCATTGCTTCAAATAGGAGATGTTGTAGAAATATCCTATCCTTTAAACAAGCTATATTCATCAGAAGATGCTTCCCCACCCTCAATTGGAAAATATGTTATATTATCTTTAGACACAACCTATAGTCAAAATTCACCAACCACACAGGTTGTCTGTAGATCGATTTATACAGGATGAAATGGTAGAATGTAAATATGGCCGATAACATTAAAGTACCCGCATCCAAGATACCAAAATCCAAAAAGATTTTGTTGTATCCAGGAGACCCCTTAATTGGAGTCCTTAACCCAGACTCCTATATTATAGTTAACAAAGGAAGTCTAGACCCAGTTGTATCTATTGGAGTTGGTGATGGAGAAGGTGATGGAGAAGGTGATGGAGAAGGTGATGGAGAAGGTGATGGAGAGGTAACTCCAAAAGGTGCGCCAAGACTAGAAGATATAACGCTAATTAGCAAAACTCTTGTCACAGATGGAAACGGAAACCAATTTGCAGAATTTAAATTTAATATTAAAAATAGCGTAGGTAGCGAAGTAGTAGGAGTATATGGATATGGAAAATAATATAAACGCAAAGGGAGAGTATATCTTCTATCAAGATGGCATTGAGATTTCAAGGTCCAAAAATATACTTACAAAGTATGGCAAAAGATATATAACAGAGTACCTATCTGGACAGTCAAGCAACCCACTTAAAGATATTGCAATTGGAATAGGATCTACTGCGGCAACAGTTAATGACACCCAGCTAGGATTTGAATATTACAAGACAAGAGTTTCATTAAGTAGCCCAGATATTCAAACAAGTGCCCTTACTGGTTTAACTACATATGGAGTAGTATATAAAGCAACTCTCCCACCAGAAGTATCTGGAATCATTAATGAAATTGGTTTATATCCAAGTGTCACGCTAGGATCAACAGACTATTCAAGTAGATCAATATCTAATTTTGAAAGTGGACAATATTGGTTAGACGATAGCGGACTGTCTGTATCAACAGTTTCTTCTCCAACACCTTTGATTGGCACATACTATATTCCAATTACAGCCACCTCATCTTCTTCTAAAAAATACTCATATGATTTAAATCTTGATCTCTCGGGCTATAGCGCTAATGACAGCATGACTATTGCCTATAATCAAAATGACACAAACTTAGATTATATCTTTGTAAGAGCTTATAGCTCTGTTTCAGACTATTATGAAATAAGGTTTGCAGGCGACCTATCCATAGGAACAAAGATAAAGTCTTTAACTTTAAACAATTTATATAGCAGCACATATGGAAGCGGTACCCCAGATAATACATCAATAACAAGGGTATCTGTTGGAGTAAAAGCAAAGTCTTCAGGATCCTCTACAGTGCTTATGGATGGATTAAGAATTAATGATGAGGATTCATTTAGATCAGACTATGGATTAATTAGTAGATCTGTTCTTTCATCACCAATTACAAAATCATTGGGACGACAGATGGATATTGAATACAGACTAGGACTTACATTCTAAAATGGTTAGAGTAGTTGATGATGGAGGCGGAGTATATGTTCCGCCAGATTTACAAAAAACAGATGAAGCATCAGCAGCATCTGCTTCAACTACATCAAACGATTCCTTTGACATAACTCTAAAGCTTCCTCTTACTAGAGCAAATAAAGTATTCTCATTTTGGTTTAACTATCAGTATCAAGACCCAGACACATTAGCAATAAGTGAGGGTCCAAGATCACCAATAGTTACACATGGATTTGATATCCCAAATTTAACTAAAGGAGTTTTAGGTCTTACGCTTACTGCAGGATTTAAATCTTATGGAGTTAAGTTTACAATAGACCCAACAAGCGTTCAAGAAGATATTGTTATATTTGAAAGCTTAACAGCAGATTTTGCAAATCAGTATATTGTTTATGTAGGAAATTCAACAAACGTTACAATTAATACATCTGATTTTGCACCCAGATGGGTTAAAGTAAGATCTAGAGACAAATGGCTTACTCAAAACAATACAGATGTAATTGCAGTAGGTCCAGATGCTGCGGGTTCTGTAACACCAAAAAATGCAGATCCAGATACATCTACTCCACCATCAGCTCCAGGCGCAGTGACTCTTTATCCATTTATTGATGCTAATGATAAGAGTGGATTTAGTGCTGGATCAACATTCACATGGACTGCAAACTTTGATGCCAATACAGCTGGATATGTTATTCGATGGACAACACAAAATCCAGCAGTGGAGCCAAACCCAATTTGGGAGTACGGTCAGGTAGATGGAAAAGCAACAACATCATTTACAACAACAGGATTACTTCCAAACACTTTATATTACTATCAAGTAACGGCAAAAAGCCCATACAATGCCGTATCCTGGACTTCACCATTCTCTGGAACTTTTGGGCCAATTGTAGATTCAGCCGCACCAGCAGATGTTTGGGCACAATTAAAATCGGTATTATCAATCGGTGGTAAAACAGCAGACCTATTCAAAATAGGTACTGGAATAACACAGTCTATCAATACATCTACAACAATAACTCCAACACAAACCGCAGGAACCTATAGCGGAATCATATTAAATAAATCCACAACTAACTTTGGACACAACTTCTGGTTAAATACTGGGCAGTTTAGAGTTGGAAGCGCAACAGCATTCATGTATTGGAATGGGTCAGACCTATTCACAACTGGTAAAATAAATGCAACTGGAGGATCTTTTACTGGAGATGTCCAATTAAATGGGGGATCTTTATTTGCAGGTGCTGCTGCATTGTCGGGAGCAAGAGTAAGACTTAATAGCGCAGGATTATTTGCATATGATGCAAATAACAATCAAACAGTTGCTATTACACAAGCAGACGGAAAGCTTGATGCACGTCAGGGCTATATTGGTGGATGGACAATTAATGGTACTGCACAGACTATAGGTTCTATTTATAGTAGCAATACAAAACTAGAAAGTAATGGAACAATAACATTAGGAGATACAACAGGAACAATTCCTTCTGTTGTTAAACTCAGCGCAACAGATACATATAGATTATGGGTAGGATCACAATCGTCTTCCGCTGCAGCATTTAAAGTTGATTCAAATGGAAAGCTCTATGCAACAGGAGCGGTAATTGATGGCTCTGCCACGATATCTGGCACAGTAACTATTGGCGGAACAGCAGCATCCACAGTTGTTTCAAATGCCGCTAATGCGCTATCCTCAACAGGAACATTTAATGGAATTATTGGGGCATCAGCAACAATTGGCGGAGTTAATGTTAATACCAGATTGACAACTGCCTACGATAAAGCACAAGCCGCCCTACCCACATCTGGATTTAATAGAGATAAAATTGTTGAGTATATAAATAGCACAAGCGTAAATCCAACTAATACTACAACTATTGAGGGTGGATTAATTCGTACAGGCACAATATCTGCTAATGCCGTAGTTGCAGATTTTATTTCAGCATTTTCAATTGCAGCAGACAAAATTACAGCAGGAGTTATTACAGGATCCTCACTCTTTGCTGGTAGCGGAACATCTTTTATTAATACAAAAGGAAACCTAAACGGAGCAGACTGCATATCAATTGGCGGAGTAGGTTTTCAAAATACAAGCGTAGGCGGCTGGACTACACACTGCTACCCTTATTGGGGTGGCGGGTCTAACTACGATCTTGGAACACCTACATATAGATGGAATGATTTAAGAGCCAGTGGTAACGTGATGGTTGGCCATGGAGGTTCAGATACACAGGGTAATGCAAGCGGACCTAAGACAAAACTTTTAGCAAGCGGTAACATATATGCAAATACATTGGGAACAACCACAACAGCCCCAGGATCAGGTTCTACAGTAGTACAAGATTCAAGCGGTTATTTAAGAGTATATGTAACTTCATCTAGCCGTCAATACAAAGAAAATATTATATATAAAAATACACCATCAATGTATAGTATTGTAAGTTCTTTGAGTCCAGTTACCTTTAATTTTAAATCAGACTATTCCGACAGGCCAGACCAGAGCCATCTAGGTTTAATTGCAGAAGATGTTCATGATATTGAGCCAGATAATGAATTAGTTATATATAAAGATGGCATACCAGAATCTGTGGCATATGAAAAAATTCCAATGTATCTTGTAGGAGCATTTAAAGAAATGGCAAACAAAATAGATACTCTTCAAGCAAGACTTGACGCTCTAGAAGGATAATGGTATCCTTATGATGAATAGAAACGGAAATACAATGGATAAAACAGAATTAGTTATTCAAGCACTACAGCAAAGAATTGGCGAAATTGTCTCACAGTATGAGACACATATTGCTGTTCTTCGTGCAGAAATAACACAGCTTTTAGAACAAATTCAAAAAATGGAAGTTCCAGCGGAACAGCCAAAGGAGTAATAAATGGCAATTACATTAAAACCAATGTCTATTAATGCAGGAGACCCTGTAACATCAGACCTGCTTAGTTTAATTATACAGAACTTACAGACTGTAGCAAAGGGAGAAACGGTATCTAATATTGCCGTAGATGCCTCTGGACTTTCAAATGCAATAGATCCTACAAAGAAAGCTACTGTTGCATACAATACAATTGTTCCAGTTTCAAGCTCAGTAAATATGAAATCTGCAACAGCTGGTGGAACACCAAAAACAGTTTCATACGGCAAAACTTTTGTAGGAAAGCCATCTGTATGGGTTCAAATAGATGCACCAACAGCTCTTTCGTGGCCAAATTCTCAAATTTTTCCTCAAGTTGTAAGTGTGGGAATAACTTCTTGCGATTTATTATTTAGAACAAATACCGCAAATGGCACTGTCAAATTTACATTATTTGTTACAGGACAACTAGCTTAACCTATTGACACGCTCAACCAATATGTTACAATTATTGTAACATCTAAGTCACGTACCCGTGACTTTTTTCGTATAAAGGTAGATAATGAGTAACGATTTAAAATGGATGCTTTCATCCGATCAGCAGTTCCCATACCAAGATGACAAGATGATTGCTCTATGGTTTAAGGTAATGAAATGGTTTAAGCCAGATGTCGTCGACTACCTTGGCGATACAGATGATCAGGCATGCTACAGTAAGTATACTGAAGGACGCTCTGCAGAATTTTTACAATTGCATAAGAACGATAGCAAAGATTTAATTGTGCCAATGATGCGACATGAGGCAAAAGGCGCTAGGGATTTCTACGCTAAGACTAGAGAGATGCTTCCAAACGCACAGCTATTCTCAGCACTTGGAAATCACGATATCAGAATCTTTAACTATATTGATGCAAAACTTCCAGATTATATTAATGAGGTAACGCCAGAAGCTTTGTGGTCATTAGACTCTTTGGGGTATGAGTATATCTATTACGATGAACTTCCTAAGCGCCGCTTTGGAGATATTCACGTACACCACGGAATGTCAATTGCAGCAACAGGCTCAGCAAGAAAAGACATGGAAGACATGCAGATATCTTTGATTAGAGGACACTCTCATAGAATTGCTTCACACATGGTTACTTATGAACTAAGAAACAATGGAGAAGGCGAAACATTAAGAGGGTATGAGATTGGTCACATGTGTGATGAAAAGGGTCCAGGAATGAAGTACACCCAGCACCACGACTGGCAAAAGGGATTTGCAGTAGCACATATTGTAAATGATTATCCTCACGTGCAGATGATTCATGTTTCACCAGATTACTCATGTGTTGTAGACGGAAAGTTGTTTACTTTATAATGTGGTGTGGAAAATGTAGAGGTAGAGTTTTTGTTGATAGAGTATTTTCACAAAAATTACACATGGAGCTTTTCTGTATAATGTGCGGGAAACGCTGGATGATCAATAAAGAAACGAGTGCTTTCGGTAAATGGCTAGATCAAAAAGAGACGGCAAACCAAAAAACCTACGGTATTTCTTCTTAAACGATAAGGTCCATAAGGTGCTTAGTTCATCAAGATCTAAAGATGAATTAATTGCCTGGTGCTATGCTGATAAGAAAAGAGTAATGTATTCATACTCTCAAGTAAAAAAGAGTATGGAAAAAGCTTATACTATTGTTGAAGTTTCTGCTATGCTAAATAAGCATAGAGTTACCATACAAGATTATATTTTAGACGGTAAAGTATTAACTCCAGAAAAAATATATCCAATTGGAAACCCAGATAGCCCTACATGGTCTAAGTATATGTTTAATCAAAAGCACATACTTGATATTCATCAGCATATATTAGACTCAGGGCACTCTTCTGAAATGCCGTCTAAGGCAGAATTATTGGGGCTTCTCAAAAACAACTTTATATTGTATACTAAAACAGATGAGGGAAAGTTCATCCCTATATGGAAGGCGGAATAATGGCAAGCAGCCGCATAGTAATATGCCCTGAATGCAATAAAGAGCTTGAAGTGCGATCTGATTTTGCACACATAACATTATCTAATCATATTAAGAAGGAGCACAAATGACAACCAAAGTAAAAGTCGACCTATCATTTACTAGAAATCTTGGTAACTATGAGAGCATTAAAATTGGTATTGGTGTCGAAGATGATGTGCGCCAGGGTGAACATGTTGATGCCGCAACAGAGCGTGTATATAAGTTTGTAGAAGAAAAGCTAATACAGAAAACCCAAGAGGTAGAAGAAGAGCTTAAGCGTGGCAAATAATAAAGAGCCCTATATCCTTTTAACGCTTTATCAGAATTTGTATAAAGAGAAATACGGTAGGGCTGTCACGATTAATAAGTTTCGTGAAAAGTGGGCTATGCAAGATGTCATTGATAGTGTAGGATATACTCGTGCAAAGGAGCTGCTGGAGTATTATTTTGGACTAACAAAGAATGGTCATCCACTTCAGTTCTTCTTTTATAACTTTGATAAGATGGATGCATTAAAAATTGAGATTGAAAAAGACAAAGAAAAGCGTCGTTTGTTACTGGAAGAAACGAAGAAGATGGTAGAGCAAGGCGGAATAGAGTGAATACAGAAGCAACATTAATCTCTGCAGTGTGCAAGAATAAAGACATTAGCACACTCCTAGCAGACAATGTAGACGATCTATTTACTTCCCATAAAGATATTTGGGAAGGCCTAAAGTCATATTATTATAAGTTTAAGGCTGTGCCAGAAGTAGGAATTCTTCAGGAAAAATTTAAAGACTTTGAGCCAGTAGAAACAAAGGCTGAGACTGGATACTATTTAGATACACTTAAGAATGAATTCCTATCTGCAAAGATAAAGAATATTTTATTAAAGAGTGGGTCAGCGCTCAAAGAAGATGCGGCCTCAAGAGTATTAGAGCAAATGCAAAGCCAACTTGCTGGGCTAAGTAGATTTACCAACAATGTAAGAGATTTAGATATCACAGATGCCGATGCTGCAATTAGACATATGGAGTTATTGCGTGTAAGGTCTGCCGAAATGGGTGGTTCTCCAGGCATCAGGACGGGTTTTGAGGCCATAGACCTGGCTTACCCAACAGGTATGGCTCCAGGACACCTAATCGTCGCTATCGGCTGGCCAGGCCGTGGTAAGACATGGTTTACTTCATATCTTGCATGCAAGGCATGGGAGCAGGGATTTAAGCCAATGATTGTTTCTCTCGAAATGTCTCCAGAAAATATGCGTGACCGTATCTATACCATGCTTGGCTCAGGACTATTTAAGGCTTCAGATTTTTCTAAGGGAGATATTAATATTGATGACTTCCGCTCATGGTCTCAGAAGAAATTTGAAAACAAAAACAGCTTTATTCTTATTTCAAATGAGGGAAATACTGAAGTAACTCCTGCAACAATTCAGGGTAAGATTGATCAGCATAAGCCAGACCTAGTTATCCTTGACTACCATCAGTTATTTAATGACAACAAGCGAAGCAATTCTGAAGTTGAGCGTAACCGAAATGTCTCTCGTGAATTTAAGATGTTGGCGGTATCAAACAATATTCCAATTATTGATATTACTGCAGCAACAGCAGATGATGTTTCAGATCAAGACAACCCACCAATGATGTCTCAGGTTGCTTGGTCAAAGGCAATTGAATATGATGCAGACATGGCTATGGCTGTTCATAGATACCCAGGAACAAATATGATTGAAGTGGTATCACGCAAGAATCGACATGGACATGAGTTTGGTTTATACTTAGATTGGGATATCAACAGGGGTATCGTCAAAGAGATTTATGAGAATCCGTTCCAAAATAATGAATCACAAAACGATAAAAAGATTTCAGGTTAGAGTTGAATTTTTAGACGACTCTGATATGGTTCGCATTAAGCATCAATATGAAAGCATGCTAACGCACCAGATGAGAGATAAAGGATATCTTAGGGTACTTGACATAGATACTAACTTTTCGGTAGAATTTGATGGATCAACATGGGTGTTCCTAATGACACTCTATGGGGTATATGTGGGAAAGAAGAAAGCATGGCACTCAGAGGCAATTACGCAAGGAAAGCTGATTCCACGCAATACGCTATCTCGCAAGTAAAATCAATTGTAAAGGCTTTAGGCCTGCATGAAACTTCAGAGGCAAATAATAACTTGTTAATGTATTGCCCATTTCATTCCAATAGACACACAGCAAGCTTTAGCATTAGCTGTGAGAATGGAGCATGGCTGTGCTATAACCCAGCATGCGGCGAGTCTGGGAATCTGGTCGAGCTAGTTAAAAGAATTTTACACAAGAATGATTTTGAAGCACTTAGATTTATTAGCTCTAAGCAAAACGAAGCGCTAGAAAATTTTGATGAGTTGCTTGCAGGTTTAATGGAAGAGAAGCCAGAATTTGAAGAGTTCCCTAAAGAAACGCTTGCAAAGCTTCATGAAGAAATATCTTCTACACAAGAAGGCAAAGATTACTTTAAGTCTAGAGGCATATACAGTCAATCAATTACTGATTTTGAATTAGGATACTCTAAGAATATGGGAATGGTTACTGTTCCAGTTCATAGTCCAGACGGCGTACCCATTGGAATCGTTGGAAGATCTATTGAAGGAAAATCTTTTAAGAATAGTACAAATTTGCCTAAAAGCAAAACGATGTTTAACATTCATCGTGCTAAAAAAATTGGCAGCAATGTCATAGTAGTAGAGTCTAGCTTTGATGCAATCCGAGTGCATCAGGCTGGATTCCCTAACGTTGTTGCCACACTTGGCGGATCTTTATCTTCGGAGCAACAAAGGCTACTCAATAAATATTTCAGCACAATTATAATAATGACTGATGCTGATGAGGCTGGGCGTGAACTTGGCCTTAGTATTTCAAATAGATTAAATACAAAAGATATCTTGTGGGCCTCATACGATTATGGTAAGATATACCCTCATGATGCAAAGGATGTAGGAGATATGACAGACCAGGAAATACAGCAATGTATTAAAAATTCTGTTTCTCATATTGAATATGTCAGTTGGTAATGCTATACTAGTAAGACAGATGGATCTATACCATCAACTATAAAATAAGGAGATACAATGGGTATCGTTAAAGGACTAAAAGACCTAAATAAGGTCATGGATGCACCGCAACACTCAGGCGGAGACGGAGTGAAAGCTCGTTGGGCAAAACTTGAAGATGCAGAAAGCGTGAAGGTTCGTTTCCTTCAAGAGCTTGATCCAGATTCACCAACATACAACGAAAAGAATGGCTTAGGCTTTATTGCCGTAGAGCACACAAATCCAAAAGACTATCGCCGTAAGGCTCTATGTTCTATGGAAGACCAAGGCAAGTGCTATGGTTGTGAACAACACCGCAAGGATTACAAGGCTGGATGGAAAGGTCGTTCACGACTTTACACCAATGTTCTTATTGACGATGGTAAAGAAGATCCGTATGTGGCAATTCTTTCTCAAGGTTCAAGCGGAAAGACAATTACACCAACACTAATCGAGTACGCTGGAGAGATGGGTTCAATCACTAATCTTATGTGGCGCATTAAACGTTCGGGAACAAAGACCGATACAAGTTACACAATTATTCCACTCGCAAAAGATGAAACACCATTTGATTCATCATCACTCGAACTGTACGATTTGGAAACAACTGCAGTTCGTGACCTGCCATACACAGAGCAAGAAGCATTCTTTGCTGGTGAAGGCGGACAAACAGAAGAGGCTTCTGCGTCAAGCAGCAGCGTAGACTGGTAAATTAATATAGTTAGGGGCAGTCTATTGACTGCCCCTATTCTATTTAGTAGAATGTAAACATGAAGACTTACGATATACCAGATCCATTTGATGCTTTTGTAGCAAATAAGTATAAGGATTATAAAGGAATGCTGTACGACTTCTTTGCAAAAGAATGGCATTTAAAAGCAGCATGTTGTGGCGAAGACTTATATGCACCAAATAGAAAAACAATGACTAAGATTAGACTTTATCATACTAGAAATGAATGCATGGGCGGATACTAATGAATGATATATTCTGGTATAAGATTAAGCTAAGAGAAGCAGTCTCAACTACCGCCATGGAAAATGGCTGGGATAATGAAAAATGCAAAGAAGTATTCGATAGCCTTATGAATCAATATTTAGCGTCTAGAGGTCTTGAATGAGTTTTACACACTTACACGTTCACTCATACTATTCATTGATGGATGGCTTAAATTCTCCAAAAGAGCTATGCCAAGCGGCACTAGATGCTGGACAGACAGCAATTGCAATTACAGATCATGGCACACTATCTTCTCATCGTGATATGCAGATTGCTGCAAAAGAATTAGGCATTAAGCCAATTCTTGGAGTAGAAGCGTATATATCCCCAACGGATAGATTTGATCGCTCCTCTAAAACAGACAAATCAATTCAGGCATATAACCACATTATCCTTCTTGCTAAAAATAAAAAGGGTCTAGAGAACATTAATATTTTGCAGGAGCTGGCATGGAATGAAGGATTTTATCATAAGCCACGTATTGATAGAGAGGTTTTAAATGAATACAAAGAGGGCATCATTGTTCTTTCTGGATGCCTTAATGGGCTTATCTCGAAGTGCATTGAAAAGGGTGAGTTCAAAGAAGCAAAGATTATCCTACAGGATTTTAAGAAAAATTTTGCTGAGGATTTCTATATTGAAGTGCAGTCTCACAATCCACAAGAAATAAATTCAAAACTACTTGAGTTAGCCGATGAGCTTGAAATCAAGGCGGTGGCAACAGGAGATGCTCACTTTGCTAAAGAAGAAGATAGAATCCTAGAAGAAGCATTGCTAATTCTATCTACATCCCCTAAAGCAGATAAAGATTCAGACTTTGATATGTCTAGAAATATGAAGGACATGTTAGATAGATTTAACTATCTTTATCCTGATCGTAGAATATCATTTCAAGATATGAATTTATTTATTCAAAGCCGTTCTGAGATAGAGGCAGACTTTAATAAAGCTGGAATTAATCGAACAGACATCTATGAGAATACAATGGAAATTGCAGACAAGGTAGGAGAATATGACTTCTATCAGGGCCTAGACCTCCTGCCAGTGCCAAAGACTGATGCCGATGAAAGGCTTAGGGAGTTGGCTGAAAAGGGCTTAGAGAGGCTTCAGAAGGCTTTAGACCCTGCCTATATTGAAAGACTTAACGAAGAGCTTAGCATTATTGCTAAGAAAAACTTTGCCTCATACTTCCTTGTTGTTGGAGATATGATTAATTGGGCAAAAGAAAATGATATCCGTGTTGGCCCAGGCCGTGGTTCTGCTGCAGGCTCGCTTGTATGCTACGCACTTGGAATTACAGATGTTGATCCAATTGAATATAACCTTTTGTTCTTTAGATTTATTAATGAAGAGCGTAATGACTTCCCAGATATTGATACTGACTTTGAAGACCGTCGTCGCAAAGAGGTTAAAGATTATTTAAAAAAGAAGTTTAAGCATGTTGCTTCTATCTCTACATACACTTATTTTAAAGACAAGGGTGTTGTGAGAGATGCTGCTCGTGTATTTATGGTTCCACTACAAGAAGTAAATCGTGCACTTAAAACTGTAGATACATTTGAAGACTTTATCGATTCTCCAAACACAAAGGAGTTTAGATTAAGATATCCAGAAGTTGTTTGGCTTGCTGATAGACTACGTGGTCGCATCAGATCTGTTGGAGTACATGCTGCTGGAGTAGTTGTTGCAAAAGATGACCTTAGAAAATTTGCTCCAGTCGAATCTCGTGAAGACTCTCAAGACAAGGTGTCAGGAAGAATTCCAGTCGTCGCATACGATATGGATACGGTTGCGGATATAGGTCTTATTAAGCTAGATGCGCTAGGTCTTAAAACTTTATCTGTGATATCTGATACTCTAAAATCAATTAAGGATAGAACTGGAGAAAACATTGATCTTTCAAAGCTATCACTTGATGACCCAAAGGTTTATCAGATGCTGAATGATGGTTACACTAAGGGTGTGTTCCAAGCTGAAGCAACTCCATATACAAATCTTTTGATTAAGATGGGTGTAGATAAGTTTGAAGATCTTGCTGCCTCCAACGCATTGGTAAGACCAGGAGCCATGAATACTGTGGGCGCTGCTTATATCAATAGAAAGAATGGCAATGAAGCTGTAGATTTTAGCCATACAATCATGAAGCCTTTTACAGAGAACAC
>Ga0102896_1000262_pt1 | contig 18460 bp, 17 predicted proteins | sample Colrivmet1554A02_FD_78457 | JGI IMG/M metagenome (GOLD analysis project Ga0102896, IMG submission 78457) | Estuarine microbial communities from the Columbia River estuary - metaG 1554A-02 | ecosystem: Environmental > Aquatic > Marine > Intertidal zone > Estuary | place: USA: Columbia River...
ATACAACAGATTGACTACTGCATTCAGTGGGGTTTCAAAACTAAAACTTAATTATGCTGCAAAGGCACTGTCTAATATTAGCATTTTAAGACTTATGAATAGTTTGGGTAGTGGCTTAGACACGGTCTCTATTCAAGAAGTGCAATTGGGCTTAAAAGCAGGATTTAAACCTTCTGATATTATTTTCACCCCTAACGGAGTCTCACTAGAAGAATTAGAAACTGCAGCTGGGCTTGGGGTTAGAATTAACATAGACAACCTTTCACTTTTGGAGCAGTTTGGAAGCAAACATCCAGAGATCCCTGTATGTATTCGAATTAATCCACATGTAATGGCTGGAGGCAATGCCAATATTTCAGTAGGACATATAGATTCAAAATTCGGGATTAGTATTCACCAAATTCCACACATCCTCAGAATAACAACACTCACTAAAATGAACATCAATGGTATTCACATGCATACCGGTAGTGATATCTTAGATATTGAGGTGTTTTTATACGCTTCAGAAATTTTATTTGAAACAGCTAAAAATTTTAAAAACCTAGATTTTATTGATTTTGGTAGCGGTTTCAAAGTACCTTACAAAGAGGGTGATATTGAAACAAATATTGAAGAATTAGGAGACAAGCTCTCTAAAAGGTTCAATGATTTTTGTGAGCAATATGGTAAGCCACTCACCCTGGCTTTTGAACCAGGCAAATTTCTTGTCAGTGAAGCAGGTAGTTTCTTGGCAAAGGTGAATGTAGTAAAGCAAACTACCTCTACCGTATTTGCCAGTATTGACAGTGGTTTTAACCACCTAATCAGACCAATGCTGTATGGATCCACCCATGGCATTAATAATATATCTAATCCAAGCGGCAGAGAGCGTTTCTATTCTGTGGTAGGCTATATCTGTGAAACAGACACCTTCGCAACCAATCGCAAAATTGCTGAAATTACGGAAGGAGATATCCTTTGCTTCAAAAACGCAGGGGCCTATTGTTTTACCATGGCGAGCAACTACAACTCTAGATTTAGACCTGCAGAAGTTTTATGGTATATGGGTGAGGCGCATCTAATTAGAGCAGCAGAAACCATGGAAGATATTATGCGAAACCAAATTGACGTAAAAGACTTATTCTCACAAAAGGTCAATGAGGTATTGCAACCTAATTAATAGCGCTTTTTTAAACTCCCTATTGGTTTCACTTCAGTCTTTGGTTGGTTTAAGTGAAATATATTTGAAAAATTAGCTACTTTTATTCATGTTTAAATTTCTAGTTAAATTTTCAAATAAAATAATAGGCCTCCTAATCATTTTAGGAAGTGCACAAAGCGTATTTGCACAAGAAAACAATCCAATCAATTGGTTGGGTTTTGAAGAAGCCGTTGCGCTTCAAGCGCAAGAGGGCAATTCTAAAAAAATTTTTATAGATGTTTATACCGATTGGTGTGGGTGGTGCAAAAAAATGGATGAAAATACTTTTCAAGATCCAGTAGTAGCTGCCTATATGAAACAACACTTTTATATGGTGAAACTAGATGGAGAAGGAAAAGAACCCATTGCATTTAGAGACCAGGTTTTTTCTTTTGTAGCTTCTGGAAGGAATGGCTACCATGAATTGGCTGCTAACTTACTTCAAGGGCAATTGAGTTACCCCACTGTGGTGTATTTAGATGAAAATATGAATATGTTAAGTCCCGTGCCGGGTTATCTCACCCCTGAGCCCTTCTTAAAAATAGCCACTTATTTTGGTGATGATATTTATAAAACCACCAAATGGGAAGAATATTCTAAATAAAAAAAAGCGCCTTAGTGGCGCTTTTTTTATTAAATATATTGAAACCTACCTGCTGTAATTTGGGGATTCTTTAGTAATGGTCACATCGTGAGGATGGCTTTCATTTATACCACTAGCAGTAATTTTAACAAACTTAGCGTGCGCTTTAAGGCTTTCAATATCCTTTGCACCGCAATAACCCATTCCTGCTCTAAGCCCACCAACAAATTGGTGGATGCTCTCAAAAAGTTCTCCTTTATAAGGTACTCTTCCTACAATCCCCTCAGGAACCAGTTTCTTAATGTCGTCTTCTACATCTTGAAAATACCTGTCTTTACTCCCTTGTTTCATGGCTTCTACAGAGCCCATTCCACGGTAAGACTTGAATTTTCTACCCTCATAAATGATTGTTTCTCCTGGAGATTCCTTAGTCCCAGCAAGCAAAGAGCCTAACATCACAGTATCTGCGCCAGCTGCTATTGCCTTAGGAATGTCTCCTGTATATCTAATTCCACCATCTGCTATCACTGGAACGCCACTGCCTTTTATAGCAGCAGCTACTTCTAAAACTGCTGAGAATTGCGGAAAACCAACCCCTGCCACTACCCTTGTAGTACATATTGATCCAGGTCCTATACCCACTTTAACTGCGTCTGCACCAGCTGCTACTAAAAATTTAGCCGCTTCTCCAGTAGCTATATTACCTACAATAACCTCCAAATTTGGGAATGAGGCTTTTACCGCCTTAAGTACATTTACCACGCCTTGGGTGTGTCCATGAGCTGTGTCTATAACAACTGCGTCTACTCCTGCCTTGACCAGTGCTGCTGCACGATCTACCGCGTCTGCAGTTACACCAAGTGCCGCTGCAACCCTGAGTCTACCATACGAATCCTTATTGGCAATAGGTTTTTGAGTAAGCTTGGTTATATCACGGAATGTGATTAGCCCTACTAACTTATTGTCTTTATTAATGACAGGCAATTTTTCTATTTTATTTTGCTGTAAAATATCTTCTGCCTGAGCCAGAGAGGTACCTTCTGCTACAGTCAATAATTCACCAGAGGTCATGACCTCTGAAATAGGCCTGGCATTATTTTTCTCAAAACGTAAGTCTCTATTGGTCACAATGCCTAAAAGTTTATGGTCCTTGTCTACAATTGGAATCCCTCCAATACTAAACTCTCTCATATTGTCTTTAGCATCTTTTACCGTAGCGGTTAATGGTAAAGTCACAGGATCTATAATCATTCCACTCTCTGCACGCTTTACTTTTCTAACCTTCAAAGCCTGCGCTTCAATAGACATGTTTTTATGCAGCACCCCTATTCCTCCTTCTCGAGCCATGGCAATAGCCATACGAGATTCGGTTACAGTATCCATAGCAGCAGATACAATAGGAACATTGATCGTAATGTTTCTTGTAAACTTCGCTTGAATATTAACTTCTCTTGGAAGTACTTCTGAAAAGGCTGGGATTAAGAGTACGTCGTCATAAGTGAGACCTTCTCCTACAATTTTGTCAAGATGTGCTTGCATAGCAATTAAAGTTTAATTGCGTGCAAATATACCGTATTTATTCGAAAAAACGATGCTTTGTTTGGATTTAAAAAGCTGTCCGTAAATCCTTTATAAAAAAGGAGGCCATAAATAGCTTGAATCGGTAGAGTTTTAACATTATTTTATTTTTATTTATTCTAAATAAGCTTTGTGAATTTAAATTTCTGTATTATATTTACAATGTTATTTTTAATAAGTCTAAATAAGAACAAATGAATAAGTTATTTGCATTTTCACTCACTTTACTAGTATCTAACATCTCTCTAGGACAGGAAAATGAAACCGCGAAAAAGGACAGTACTCAGGTACTCTCAGAAGTTGTGGTGTCTGCGCACCAATTATTTGGCAGTAAGTTTAGGGCTAAAAATAGAACTGGTGCCGCATATTATATGGACCAAGAAGAATTGCAAAAATTTAATATAACAGACATCAATAGGACCCTGAGATCTGTACCTGGTGTTTCTATTTATGAAGAAGATGGTATGGGATTAAGACCTAATATTAGTTTGAGGGGTACTTCTCCTGAACGTTCCGCAAAAATTACGCTAATGGAAGACGGGGTATTAATTGCTCCCGCACCTTATAGTGCTTCTGCAGCCTATTATTTCCCAACCATTGCCCGAATGCAAGCAGTGGAAATTCTCAAAGGCAGCAGCCAAATACAATACGGTCCTTATACTACTGGAGGTGCTATAAACTTAGTATCTAAAGTCATTCCTCAAGACAATAGCACCCAACTTTTAGCGCAATACGGTGCTTTTAATTCTTCCCTATTTAATTTAAGTCATGGCGCCACTAAAGGAAAATGGGGGTACTTGGCAGACTACACCAGATATGACTCTGATGGATTTAAAACACTGCCTAATGGCGGAAATACTGGTTTTGACAAACAAGATTTTGTAGGTAAAATTAAATACAGTGACGTTTTATTTAACGTAAATCAATCCTTAGAATTCAAATACCAATACTCGGATGAAACTTCCAATGAAACTTACTTAGGATTAACTGAGGAAGATTTTTCAAAAGACGCTTTTCAGCGTTATACTGCCTCTGAAAAAGACCAAATGAATACCCTACACAGGCAATATATGCTTACCCACACCCTCAAATTTTCTGATTATTTATCGCTGACTACCACTGCATACCAAAATGAGTTTGCCAGAAACTGGTATAAATTAGACTACCTTGAGATTGATAATAATAAAATGTCCCTTACGGATATTTTAACCAATCCTTCTGAATATCCTGAAGCATATGAGCGAATTATTGGCGCTCAAGACTCTAAAGAAGCTGATTTATTTATAAAAGCAAATAATAGGTCCTATTTGTCGAGGGGTGTTCAAACTAAATTAGACGTTCATTGGGATGGAGAACAAGCCTACCACGATCTCGAAATTGGCGTAAGACTCCATGAAGATCAAGAAGACAGGTTTCAATGGCTCAATGACTATAGTATGGAAAATGGCGCAATGGTTTTAGCCAAGACCGGCACACGAGGTACAGACGCAAATAGAGTGAGTGACGCCAATGCTTTTGCTGCCTATGCATTTTACAAATACAACTATAAAAACCTGACCCTTACCCCCGGAGTGAGGTATGAGAACATGACGCTTTCTAGGACAGACTATGGAAAAAATGATACGCAAAGAAACGGATCAGATCTTTCAGAAAGATCCAATAGTTTGGGGGTCTGGATTCCCGGTGTTGGTTTTAACTACAAACTAGATCAGGTTTCAATTTTTGGTGGAGTACACAAGGGATTTGCCCCTCCTGGATCTATTGAAGGTCAGAAAGCAGAAGAAAGTATTAATACGGAACTGGGGGCTAGATTTAGCTATGCAGGTATTAATGCAGAACTCATAGGATACAGAAATGATTACAGCAACCTACTAGGGAGTGATTTTGCAGCAAGTGGAGGTACAGGAAATCTCGACCTGTTTAATGCTGGAGAAGTATTGGTTCAAGGAATTGAATTTCTTATTAATTTAGATTTAGTTCGCTTCAACAACCAATCTAGCCTTCCGCTAACATTTGGATATACTTTCACAGACACTGAATTTCAAAATAGCTTTGACGCGAGTAGTGGTTTATGGGGTGACGTAAATATTGGAGATGAAATGCCATACATTGCAAGAAATCAATGGCATTTAAGCCTTGGGTACGAAATAAAAAAATGGCAATTCAACACCCAACTTAGGCATATGGGTGCTGTAAGAACCATTGCTGGTCAAGGTGATTTAGATCCTTTAAATAGTGTTAAAGCCAATACAATATTAGATGCTAGTGTAAATTTTCAAGTGAACCATCGTTTGAGGATTCAAACCAACTTGGTCAATGCCTTAAATAGTACTTATGCGGTCTCTAGATTACCACACGGATTAAGACCTGGCCACCCTTTCGGAGTTAATATAGGATTCAGATACAGCTTGTAAAAATAACAGGAGCAAAACTTGTTAAAAGCAAGCAGATGGCATTAAATTCAATGGTATGCATTGAATAAAGCGGTGGCTTTATTGTGCGCCGCTTCAAAGGCCATCCATTTTACACCATGGGCTACTTTTTTACTGGTAAAGTAAGAAAGTAGCTTTTCTGTTGGCATGTTTCCAGTTAAGGCATCGGCTGCCATTGGGCAGCCACCAAAACCTTGAATAGCTCCGTCAAAACGAAGACAACCCGACCCAAAGGCTGCATGAACTTTTTCATACCATTCCGCAGCTTTGGTATGAAAATGAGCCCCAAATTCAATAGATGGATAGGCGGGGATTAAATGACGGTAAAGCGCAGAAATATCTTGTGGTTGGGCACTACCAACTGTATCTGAGAGGGAGAGAATTTCCACCCCCATAGCCGAAAGTTTAGACACCCAATTGGCCACTATTTCTGTACTCCAAGGGTCTCCGTAGGGATTTCCAAAACCCATAGAAAGGTAAACAACGACTTTTTTGTCTTTTTTACGGGCTAAATCTAAAATAGATTGTAAAACCTTAATAGCCTCGGTGATTGTTGTATGTGTATTTCTCATTTGAAAATTCTCAGAAATCGAAAATGGAAAACCCAAATATGAGATTTCATCATGAGAACAAGCCGCTTCTGCCCCACGTAAATTAGCCACAATGGACAGTAACTTAGTAGGGGTGTTTTCTAAATCTAAACCAGACAAAACAGCGGCAGTATCTGACATTTGAGGAATGGCTTTAGGAGACACAAAACTGCCAAAATCTAAGGTGTCAAAACCACAATTTAATAGAGACTGTAAATAAATAATTTTCTGATTGGTCGGAATAAAAGTCTTGATCCCTTGCATGGCATCTCTAGGGCATTCAATAATTTTAACTCCTTTTATCATGCGACTATTTATAGGCTAAAGTTACAATTAAATTAAGGTAGAAAAAGAAAAATTGCGATCCCTAAGAATAAGATTATTTGTAACCAATGAAGCACTTTAAAAAAAGTAGCTTGTGATTTAGTAGCGGTATTTAATAAAATAGATGAACCCAGTGCTATAGATGAAAACACAAAAGTTGAGATCATTATAAACACCCCACCTAATGCCAAAAATTGAATCCAAAAAGGAGCCGATGGTATAAATAGAAAACCCGGAAAAAAAGCAATGAAAAATAAACCCACCTTTGGATTTAATACACTCATCACAAAACCTTGCTTGTATAAATCAGTAGATTTTTTATAAACCACTTCAATGGCTGAAAGTGTTTTTGGCGCGCCTTGCTTGTAAAGACTATATGCTAAGTACAGTAAATATACTGCCCCTAATATTTTAATCATAATGAGCAAGAAAGGAAAACGGGCTAAAAAAACAGCGGTACCAAATGCCCCTAAAATAGTGTGAACAAGGCAACCGCTCATCAGACCCATAATAACAAATAAGCCGCTCTTAAAACCAAATCTTAGGCTCTGAAATGCGACAAAAATATTATCTGGTCCTGGTGATATTGCCAAGAAAAATACCGCAACTGAAAAAGAAATAAGTACTTGAAATTCGATCAAAATAAATGCTTAGCGCTTGGCTAATATAGCTTTATTTATTTGCTTCACAAGGGCAGGTCCTTCATACACAAAACCAGTCCAAAGCTGCACTAGTGTTGCGCCTGCTTCTAGTTTTTCTAATGCGTCTTCTGGAGAATGGATACCTCCTACCCCAATAATTGGAAATGCATTGCCACTCTTTTGAGAAAGGAAACGGATTACTTCAGTACTGCGCTTTCTAAGAGGAGCACCGCTTAATCCTCCCGCTTCCTTTAGTAGTGATTTCTCAGAAACCAAACCTTCCCTTCCAATTGTGGTGTTGGTGGCTATTACCCCATCTATTTGAGTCTCATGAATGATAGCTATAATATCTAACAATTGGTCCTCTGTAAGGTCTGGAGCAATCTTTAACAAAAATGGTTTTGGTTTTTGAGCGTACTTATTGGCGAGAAGTGCGTTCTCTACTTTAAGTGCTTTTAAAAGGGCTGTTAAAGGTTCTTTTTCTTGTAATTCTCTAAGTCCAGGTGTGTTTGGGGAACTTACGTTTACCACAAAATAATCTACATGAGGCCAAAGGGCCTGTGTGCAAATAATGTAATCTTCAATGGCTTGATCGTTTGGGGTGACTTTATTTTTACCAATATTACCCCCTATTAAAACCTTGTGCTGCTTCTTTAGCGCTTTTACAGCAATGGCTACACCAGCGTTATTAAAACCCATTCTATTAATAATGGCCTGGTCTTTTTTTAGTCTAAAGAGTCTTTTTTTAGGATTTCCATCTTGTGGCTTTGGTGTCAGTGTCCCTATTTCAATAAACCCAAACCCAAAGTCTGAGAGCTCATTGTAGAGTAAGGCATTTTTGTCAAAACCAGCTGCTAAACCCACGGGATTTTTAAATTTCAAACCAAAAACTTCTCTTTCTAGGGCTGGATCTTCTAGCGTGTATATACGTCTAGTGATTGAACCAAAACCTAATTTAGATAAGTATTTAATTACAGAGAAACTAAAATAATGGACCGCTTCTGGATCGAAAAGAAACAGAAGCGGTCTAATGAAAATCTTGTACATATTTTATTTTGCTGGTTCTTGAAGTCTTTTTGAGAGCTCCATTGAAATAGCAGAAAGATCAAATTTAATCTTACCTGCCATAGTTTCAATCACACAGCTGGCATCTTTTTCATTTAACTCTACCACTTTTCCGTGCATACCGCTTTTGGTAATTACTCTGTCTCCTTTAGCTAAAGCAGCTGAAAATTTCTTTTCATCCTTTTGACGCTTCATTTGTGGTCGGATCATAAAAAAATAACCCACTACGACAATTAAGACTAAAGGTAAAAATTGATTTAATGCTTCCATAGAATAGTAAAAATATTAGTATTGATTAATAAGACGGAACAGATGCAGCGTTTGGCGCTAAAACAAAGGCTTGAATTTTTAATAACTCACTACCGTTGGCTGTGTTGGCCTGTACATTAATTGTTTTAGTGACTTGGTTTTGTCCTGAACCATTAAAATTCACTACCATTTGCCCTTGCTGTCCGGGTGCAATTGGGGTGTTTTTTGGGTAATCTGGAATAGTACATCCACAGCTAGAAGTAGCGTCTGTAATAATTAATGGAGCGTCTCCAGTATTGGTAAAAGTAAATACCGTTTGTTGGGGGGTTCCCTGTGTGATTTGTCCAAAGTCATGGAAGGTTTTGTCAAAAGACATTACCGCCATTTTATTGGCAGAAGCGTCTCTTACTGCTGCAGCCTCTACATTGGCATTTTCAATTTTCTCAGTCGCTTTCTCTTTACATGAGAAAGTGATTAGTGAAATAGATACAAGTGCGATTAAGCTAATTTTTTTCATGATCTGGATGTTTTAAAATTATGAAATACGAATATAAAAATTATTTACAACAAACCACGTCCAACTTTCTCAAGCCTTCCTTGGTCTTTGTACTCTTTTGATAAGGAATCTAATATTCCATTAATAAAAATACTACTCTTGGGTGTAGAGTATTCTTTGGCAATCTCTAGGTACTCATTGATGGTAACCCTTACTGGAATAGAAGGAAAGAAAAGTAATTCGCAAATAGACATTTTTAATAAAATACCATCTATGTCTGCAATTCTATCCTTATCCCATTTAGGGGTTTTGTCTGCTGTCTCTTTGGCTAAAATACTTTCTTTAAGTGCTGTTTTAACCAATAGATTTTGAGCAAATTCAGCGTCGTCTTCTAAAATAGCTAGGTCCTTAATAAAATCTGATCCAATTACTTTTGGCGTTAATTTTTTTAACTGCTTTAGCAAAAAAGTATTCACAATGGGCATGTCGTCTGCCCAAGTGATGGTATGGTCTTCTAAAAAATCATACACTTTGTCATTGGGCGCTATAATTTCTTTAAAGATCTTAATCACAAAGGCCAGATCTTCTTCATAAGTATTTTCTGAATTTTTTAGGTACTCGCTGTAAGCAGCGCTCTCCACAATTTCCTTGAAGATAATTTTGACATATTCTTCATGTAAATACCAAGTATTGAGTTTTCTAGCAGCAATAGCGCTATTGATCGCTTCATTGTTTTTGATCTGAGCCAACACCAAGTTATTTGAGAACTTTGCTTTAGAAGGGTCTAAATCTGCTGAGGAAGAAATGTATTTTTTAGAAGATAAAATCAAATGATCTGCAGCCCTAGCTTGAAGCTCAATAAATAGACTCAAATGAAGTAAATAGAGGCTTCCCATCTTTTCCATACTAAGGCTTAGGAATTTCTTTTCCTTATCTAAGGTGTCTTCTGTGGTTTGTGTCATAGCGTACAAACCTTGCATTACTTTTACTCGAATGTGCCTCCTTGTGAGCATGATAAAGAACTTTTTTAATGGATAAAACTCGGAGGCAAAAATACTACTTATTTATAGATAGCAAACCCTTATTGGATAATATTATTCGCTTAATTCTCTGCTTTATAAATTTCATAAACCTTATATTTGTTTGGCTTAAATTGAAGCCCTAATACTCAGGCATGAAGGAACTGCGTCACCTCAATAAATACTTTAGAAAATATAGATTAAAACTCCTTTTAGGTATTTTAATCACTATTGTAGCAAGGGTTTTTTCTCTTGTAATGCCTCCTTTCATAAATAAATCTGTTCAAGCAGTGGAGCAATATCTATCAGAGACCAATGCAGATGTGAGTCTAGTCAAAGGGATTTTACTCGAATATATTCTCATCATTATTGGTGCCGCACTACTCTCAGGTTTTTTTACGTTTTTAATGCGTCAAACAATAATAAACATCTCTAGATATATAGAACGAGATCTCAAAAATGAAATATTTGACCACTATCAAAAATTACATTTAGCCTTTTACAAGAACAACCGTACTGGAGATCTTATGAATAGAATCAGTGAAGATGTTGGCCAAGTCCGAATGTATGCAGGCCCTGCAATTATGTATGGTATTCAAACCTTGACGCTGTTTGGCTGTGTTATTCCACTTATGTTTATTAAAGCACCTACTTTAGCCGCTTACACCCTACTTCCGCTGCCCTTTTTATCTGTGCTCATTTATAAAATCAGTAAAATCATTCACAAAAAAAGTACGGCGGTCCAAACCTTCCTTTCTTCTTTATCTACATTTACTCAAGAACGTTTTTCAGGAATATCGGTGATTAAAGCCTACGGCTTAGAGGAGCGCACAAACAATGAATTGGTTGTTTTAGCCAATACAGGAAGACAAAAAAGCTTGGACCTTGCTAAAGTTAATGCTTGGTTCTTTCCCCTAATGATCTTAATGATTGGGGTGAGTAATTTATTTGTCATATATATAGGTGGTAAACAGTACATCAGTGGTGAAATAAGCTCTATTGGATTGATCCTTGAATTTATTATCTATGTCAATATGCTTACTTGGCCCGTAGCTATTGTTGGCTGGCTTACCTCTATTATACAACAAGCAGAGGCCTCACAGACTAGAATCAATGAATTTCTAAAAACTGAACCAGCCATAGTAGATGAGTCAGAAGGACCCCTAGATATAAAGGGTAATATAGTATTTGATAGTGTTTGCTTTACCTATCCAGACACTGGGATTAAAGCCATCCAAGATTTGTCTTTTGAAGTGAAACAAGGCCAAACCCTAGCCATCTTAGGAAAAACTGGTTCAGGTAAATCTACTGTCCTAGAATTAATCAGTAGGATGTATGACATAGATAGTGGAACACTCACCATAGACGGTGTATCCATTAAAAAAGCCCCCCTTTCTTCACTCAGAAATGCAATAGGCGCAGTCCCTCAAGACGCTTTTCTTTTTTCAGATACCATCGCTAAGAATATTGCTTTTGGCAAAGAGCAAGCCTCCCAATCAGATATTGAAACTGCAGCCAAACAAGCCGTAGTACACAACAATATTATAGCATTCTCTAAAGGCTACGAAACCATTCTAGGAGAAAGAGGCATTACCTTAAGTGGTGGTCAGAAGCAAAGGGTTTCTATTGCTAGAGCACTCATAAAAAACCCAGAAATATATCTTTTTGACGACTGTCTTTCTGCTGTAGATACAGAAACTGAGGAAGCCATATTGAATGCGCTTAAAAAAGCGTCTACCCACAAAACAACGATCATTGTAAGTCACCGGGTTTCCGCAGCTAAAAATGCAGACAAAATAATCGTTTTAGAGGATGGTAAAAAAATTCAAGAGGGTACGCATTCAGAATTAATTGACATAAACGGCTATTATAAAGCACTTTACGAAGGACAATCTACCCATAAAGAAAACCCGAAAAATGTTGTAACATAAACATTTTTTTTCCAATTTTGATGGGAACAATGCACTTGCAAAAACAGAACAGATGTACGCAAAAGAATCCATGGAACAAGAAGAGATACACTCAAAGGTTTTAAGAGCTGGAAGGAGAACTTATTTTTTTGATGTAAGAGGCACTAAAGCCGGAGATTACTATTTAACTATTACAGAGAGTAAGAAATTTACGCACGACGACGGATCTTTCCATTACAAGAAGCACAAGATTTATTTGTACAAAGAAGACTTCACTGCATTTAAAGAAATCATGGACGAAATGATGGATTTCATCATAGACAACAAAGGTTCGGAGGTTATCTCTGAAAGACACCAATCAGATTTCAAAAAAGAATCATTTGAAGACATTGCTTCAGAAGATACTGAAGAAAAGTCTATTGAAGACACCCCTACTTCTTCTTTTACAGAAGTAGATTTTGATGATATTTAATTTTCAACGAAAATTTAAGTATGTAAAAGGGCCTCAATAGAGGCCCTTTTCTTATTTTTATACCTTAAGTAACCTTTCAAAACCAATTCCATGAAGAAATTTCTATTGGGCTTTATGCTCTTTTTACCGTTTAGCATTTTTGCGCAACAAGCCGTTGACTTAGGTTATTACCTTCCAAACAACATATCCTACAACCCAGAAATACCCACACCAAAAGAGGTAATAGGACATGAAGTGGGAGAATGGCATGTTACACACGACAAATTAGTGCAGTACATGACGGCCTTGGCAGCTTCTTCTGATCGAATAAATATGGAGAATAGGGGCACTACATTTGAAGGTAGGCCATTATTACTTCTCACAGTAACCAGTCCCAAAAATCATACTAATATTGAGTCAATTAGAGCGCAACACTTGGCTTTAACCACTTCAGAAGGACAAAATTTAGCTACTGAAAATATGCCCATAGTAGTGTATCAGGGCTTTTCAATTCATGGAAATGAACCCAGTGGTGCAAACGCAGGGCTTGCATACGCCTATTATTTGGCTGCAGCTCAGGGGCCAGAAATAGACGCAATATTAAACAACACGGTCATTTTAATGGACCCTTCATTTAATCCTGACGGACTGCAAAGATTTGCCTATTGGGCCAACACCAATAGAAGTCATTTACTCAATCCAGATCCAAATGAAAGGGAGTATCATGAGGTATGGCCAGGAGGAAGGACCAATCATTATTGGTTTGACATGAATAGAGATTGGCTTCCTGTTCAATTACCAGAAAGTAGGGCAAGAATAAAAAGTTTTCACGCATGGAAACCAAACATACTTACCGATCACCACGAGATGGGAACCAATTCCACTTTTTTCTTCCAACCAGGAGAACCCACAAGAGTACACCCATTAACCCCTGCGATTAACCAAGAACTTACCGCAGAAATAGGCGCTTACCACGCCAAAGCACTAGATAAAATTGGTTCTTTGTATTATTCTGAAGAAAACTACGACGACTATTATTACGGAAAGGGCTCTACTTTCCCAGATATTAATGGCAGTATTGGAATCCTTTTTGAACAAGGTAGTTCTAGAGGGCATATACAAGAAAGTGAAAATGGCATAATCACCTTTCCGTTCACCATTAGAAATCAATTCACGACTGCCTTGTCTACTGTAGCTGCAGCTCAGGGAATGAGGGAAAAAATATTAAACTACCAGAGAGACTTCTTTTCAAATACAAGGACATTGGCTGCTAAAGAAAAGCAAAAAGCTATTGTATTTGGTGACACTAAGGATGCTGCTAAAACAAACCACTTGGCTGAAATTCTTCACAGGCAAGAAATTAAATTTCATGAGCTCAAAAGAGATGCTGTTATCAATGGAAAAAAATTCAAAAAGGGATATGGTTATGTAGTCCCATTAAACCAACAGAACAACACTTTAATACAAGCCATGTTTGAAAAAAGAACTACTTTTTCAGACAGTTTGTTTTACGATATTTCTGCATGGACATTTCCACTCGCTTTCAATGTTGCTTACACTACTACAAACAACCTAAATGAAGCAGGGTCTGAGGTAAACGAAATTCCGGTTTCAGAGGGAACTATTAGCGACTCATCTCAGTATGCATACCTCTTCGAATGGCATGAATATTACACGCCAAAAGCCTTAAACAAAATATTAAACAAAGGACTTAGGGCCAAAGTAGCCAAAAGAGCATTTGAATTAGAGGGCATAAAATACGATTACGGTACTATCATGATTCCAGTAGCCAATCAATCTTTATCTGCCAATGAAATACACAAATTCTTGTCAGAAATTGCTGCAGACGCTCATATTAGAATAAAAGGGGTAGGCACTGGTTTAAGCAATGGAATAGATCTGGGAAGTAATAATTTTGAGGCACTTCAAAAGGCCTCCGTAGCCATTGTTGTTGGTAATGGCACTGCTTCTTATGACGCAGGAGAAATCTGGCACCTATTTGACCAGAGATACGACATGAAACTCACCAAAATAGATATTGAATACTTTAACAGGGTAGACCTATCTAGATACACCACCCTGATTGTTCCAAACATGTACGGAAGTGCATTAAATTCTTCTGCTTCAGATAAAATTAAAGAATGGGTTAAAGATGGAGGCACCCTAATTGCGTACAAAAATTCCGCCAAATGGATCTCTAAAAATGAATTTATGGACCTAACATTTAAGAGTACTCCTTTGGAGGCTAAAGGAATATCTTATGAAGACAGGGAGAATTTCTATGGCGCACAAGAAACTGGCGGCGCTATTTTCGAAGCCAAGTTAGATCTGAGTCACCCAATCAACTACGGGTATCACAATGCTTATGTAGCCATGTTTAGAAAAACAAATGTTTATATAGAAGCAGACAAGCAAAGTTTCAACAACCCTATTCAATACACTTCTTCACCGCTTTTAAGCGGATACCACTCTAAAGTAAATACCACCTTAATTCCTAATACGGTACCCTTTAAAGTATCTGGTCTCGGTAGAGGAAATGTGATCTTATTTACGGACAATACTAATTTTAGAGCCTTTTGGTACGGAACAAATAAGTTCCTAGCCAATGCAATATTCTTCAGCCCTTTAATGTAATGGGTTAGCGTATTTTTTTACGAATATAATATTCAGTATAAAATGAATCATAGGGATGGCTAAAGCCATCCCTAAATTTTTGGAAAATACTGCAATCAAAATAAATAGTAGTAAAAAGTAAGCGGGAAAGAACAATAACGAAAAGCCAAATCTAGCCGTACTCACAAATTCAGGCTGCTTTATACCTGGCTTTAAAAACAAACGCCATATAGAAATTGGTACAATATTTAAACATTCGAAAAGAAACTTGGAAATTACGCTACAGGCTTTCTGAAAAAAAGAAATCCTTTTTTCAGAATTAACTTTAAGCCATATATCATTGGCAGCAACTCCAGATGGATCTATATGCAGTGCTCTTTCGAATTGTGCTATTATATCATTGGCTTTAATAGGATTTAAAAATAATTGGCCGCCTTTCTCTAAACCAGCTTCAATTTGATCGTAATAAACCTCTAAGGATTCAGGAATGTGGGTGGTCAAAACGGACAATTGCTGGTGCAGCTGATTCAAAAGGGATTGTATGCTATCTGGGGTAGGTTCAAAGGGATTTACTTGAAAGGCTTTGCCAAAAACGAGCGTCGCACAATCTGGAAAACGAACTGCATTTTTATAATTCACACCAATAGGAGATAAATAAACAGGCTGCTTGTCCCTAGACCAGCGGTGTGTTAAAAGGCTAATAAAACCTTTTTTTAAGGGTCTCACCCTCCTTTTTAAGCCATGATTTCCCTCAGGAAAAATTAATATGGCTTCATGGTCATGGAGTATTTCCCCACAACGATTAAAAATGGGGGTATTCTTAGAAAGGGTGTCTACACCATCTCTAAATCTATATATGGGTAACATACCTATATACCTTAATAGACGTCCAATCAAAGGATTTTTAAACACATCTGATCTTGTGAGAAAAGTAGTCTTCCTCCTTGTTGTTGTAGCGATCAGTAAAGCATCTATCAAAGCATTTTGATGGTTGCCCAAATAAATCACAGGCTTGGCATGGTTTTCTTTGGAAAAACCAATCAATGTAATGCGTTTAAAATAACACCATAATGCAAATCGAACCAAAGCTTTGACTGAATTGGTCACCTGATTTTGAACACTATTCATAAGCTTCCTTATTTAAAGTGGGATAATTTCTAAGAAAAGTCCCCAACAACAAGCCAGAAATCAAATGCCAAATTCCCCAGAAAGCAGTTAATATAGCCATGCCCCCTAAACCATCAAAAAAAGTAAATATCAAGAGTAGGCCAAGTCCTGAATTTTGAATGCCTGTTTCAATGGTAATTGTCTTGGTGTCTTTCCAAGATAGTCCCCACCATTTAGCCAAGCTAAAACCTGTAGCAAAAGCAACAAAATTGTGAAGTAACACCAACCAAAAAACCTCCATTACATAGCGCTCAAAAGCCTCCAAGTTTTTTCCCAGAGCCAGAAAGATAAGGGCTATTAAAAAAAGCAGGGAAAGTTTTTTCATGACAATAGACGTCCTTTGGGCAAAAAGAGGGAATTTTTCATGAATAAACATCCCTAAAACCAACGGAACTCCCAAAATCAAACCCACTAATTTTACCATTTCAATGGGCTCCACCGACACAGATTTCAAAATAACTGAAGTGGGTTCATACAAATTACCCCAAAAAGCAAGATTTAATGGGGTCATTACTACGGCTAAAAGTGTCGCAATGGCTGTTAAACTAACTGACAAGGCGTCATTCCCTCTTGAAAAATGAGTGATAAAATTAGAGATATTTCCTCCAGGACATGCAGCTACTAAAATCATTCCTAAAGCAATACTAGGTGCCGGATTTAAAAACAGAACAAGTAAAAAACTGATTAGGGGAAAAATTAAAAATTGACTGGCAACACCCACAATGAGTGCCTTTGGCTTTAAAACAATTGGTTTAAAATCGCGCCAATCAATAGATAAAGCAATTCCAAACATCACAAAAGCTAGGGCTATATTTAATACCCAAATACTGTCATTATTAAAGTTAATCTGTGCTTGTTCCAACAATATTATGAAATTTTTAATCCGTTCTTAACTTTAGACATAGGCTGTAGTAAAGTAACCTCGTCTCCATTCACTGCACCCAAAACCAAACATTGACTTTTAAAATGGGCAATTTGCTTTTCTGGAAAATTAACAACCGCTATGAGTTGTTTTCCAATCAATTCCTCTTTACTGTAAAGCTTGGTGATTTGAGCAGACGTTTTCAGTACACCCGTAGGTACCCCAAAATCAATAAAAAGTTTGAAGGCTGGTTTGTGTGCCTCAGGGAAATCTAATGCATCTATAACTGTACCAACACGGATAGCTACTTTTTCAAAATCTCCCCAAGTTATCTGATTGGACTCCATAGGTATTGTGTTAAAAATTTAGGTTTATTTTAAAAATATCAATTTTGATTAAATCTTGCAAAAGCTTCCTTTATTTGAGCCAGATGGTGGTTGCCATGCCAGGCATAAACCCCTAAATAATCATACAAAAAATGAAAAGACTTGGTCTCTGGATGTTGAAAACGCTTGCTAAAGTCATTCTCATTCATTTTCTCTAATAAAAAAACCCACTTACGGTGTACTGAACTAAGATGGTCTAAAGAGAGTTGTATGGGTGCTGTTGCATCTGAAAGCGCAGACCAAGCTTTTTCATCATAAGCTTTTATCATTGGTTCATTTTCAGTGAGGGTCCATTTAAACCGGGTATACGCATGATGGTGACTGTCCGCAATATGATGAATGAGTTGTCTTATGGTCCATGCGCCAGATCTAAGAGAGCTATCTAAAAATGATTCTTTGAACTGACTAGATAGCTTTGCAAGTAAAGTAGGTAACTGATCCACTTCCGCTATCCATTCGTTTATTTGCAGGCGATTAAACTGACCTACAGGCGTATACTTCCCAATTGGAAATACTATTGGGTCAAAATTTGAGGCACTCATTTAGTAGAATTATGTATTATTTTAGGCAATTAAAAATATAAGTCACTTAATTGAAAGGATTTATAAATATATATCTTACATTTGCAACTAATATAATTTTTTAATTTTTAGTAATGAACAAAGGAACAGTAAAATTCTTCAACGACACCAAAGGATTCGGTTTTATCAGTGAAGAAGGAGCAGGTAAAGAACATTTCGTACACATCTCAGGTTTAATCGATGAGATTCGTGAAGGGGATGAAGTAGAATTCGAACTTGAGCAAGGAAAAAAAGGATTGAATGCGGTAAACGTTAAAGTGATCTAATCATATACAACCTTTTCAAAAAACTAAAGCCTGTCCATTTGGACAGGCTTTTTTTATGAAGTTA
>Ga0102896_1000272_pt1 | contig 18153 bp, 18 predicted proteins | sample Colrivmet1554A02_FD_78457 | JGI IMG/M metagenome (GOLD analysis project Ga0102896, IMG submission 78457) | Estuarine microbial communities from the Columbia River estuary - metaG 1554A-02 | ecosystem: Environmental > Aquatic > Marine > Intertidal zone > Estuary | place: USA: Columbia River...
ACATGGCTAAACAAGCGGATTTCCGAACTGAACAAATGAAACTCATGGCTAATCAGGGCCAGTTAACCGAGCAGGAATACGCTAAAAACATCATAACGTTTAAAGCACCTTTGGTGAGTTTTGCCAAAAAAGAAATCGATAAAAACCCCTCCAATCCGTACAATATTATTTTATCGATGGAACTATTCCCGATGACCGGATTTGACGGATGGGATGAATCAAATTTGAAAAGTTTCAAAAAGGTTAGCGATTCCTTCACTAAAACCTATGGGGTATGTCCCGCATCCTCTGCCTTAGAAGCTCAATACAGCCAACTCGAAACGGGATATTTACAATTTGCACAAATTGAAAATGGCGAACTTACCGCACCAAATTTTGCCTTATTGGATCTCAACGGGAAAGCCGTTAAACTATCAGACTTCAAAGGAGATTTAGTACTCATCGATTTCTGGGCGTCTTGGTGTGGACCTTGTCGGCAGGAAAGTCCAAATATGGTGAAACTTTACAACACCTATAAAAACAAGAACTTTACGATATTATCAGTTTCTTTGGATGAAGATCCAGTCAAATGGAAGGAAGCGATACAACGAGATGGCTTAGTTTGGAAAACGCACGTAAGCGACTTGCGCGGTTGGAAAAGCGGGATGCCACAACTCTATGGCTTTGATGGCATTCCATTTACCGTACTTGTAAATCCTGAAGGAAAAATCATTGCCAAAGGACTTCGCGGAGAAGCCTTAGTTCAAAAAATAGCATCTTTTTATACTACGAACCAATGAAACATTTCATCCCAGGTTTTTTTTCGATACTGTTTGTATCCCTTAGTTATTCTCAGGCCTCAGTTACGGTTAGTGGGCAATTCTTGAATGCGCCGTCAGACTCAATTTACATCGCTAAATTCACGGGAAAAGGGTACCTTAACTACCACGGAACCAAAGCAGATAAACAAGGCAAATTCACGATAAAAACTACAGTCCCAGCGCCAGATTACTATGTCTTGCGCGTAGGGGATTTACATACCAATATTATCTTACGTGATAGCAGTGATATTAAGGTATATGGCGATAAAAAGAACCTGAAAGACATTTGTAATTTCGTAGGATCGGATGAATCTCAAGCTATGAACCAGTTTGCTGTGCGCATGGAACGATGGAACATGAAAAAAGACTCGGCTTATAAAGCAATTAACGCAATCCCAACTGCTGATACGGCAAGCCGACGTAAACTTAATGATTACATGACCCGAGCGTATATTTCGTACATGGGTGACCGCCAACAATTTGTGGCGAGTAATGAAAATTCAGCGGCTTTGATCGTAGCGCTTGTTTCCTTAGATGTTAATAATGAATTTGATGCATGGGTATCAATTCTAAACCAGGTAATTAAAGGTTTCGGACAAAGTCCTACCGTACGTGAATACGTTACCTATGCCAACAATTTAGCTAAACAAAAAGAAGAAGAAAAACGTCAGGCGGAAAGTGCAGCTATGTTTGCACCGGGAAAACCTGCGCCGGATTTCGAAGAGTTACTAACTGATCGTAAAACAAACCTCAAACTTTCTGATTTGAAAGGAAAATACGTATTGATTGATTTTTGGGCTTCATGGTGCGGTCCATGCAGAAAGGAAAATCCGAACGTTGTAAAGACCTATAACAAATACAAAGATGAAGGCTTTACCATTGTCAGTGTGAGTTTAGATACGGACAAACAAAAATGGCTTGGCGCGATTCAAGCGGATGGATTAATTTGGCCAAATCATGTGAGTGACTTGGGAGGGTGGAATAGCAAGGTGTCAAAGAAATACAACGTATCCAGTATTCCGTTTACCGTACTCATTGACAAAGAAGGCAATATTATTCAAACCAACCTACGAGGACCTGCATTAGAAAATAAATTAGCCGAAATATTTGGTCATTAACCCATGCAAGTCTGTTATTTCGCATCTGATTTCCACCTAGGCGCTCCATCAAAGGAACAATCTAACGAGCGTGAACGAGCCATTGTTCGTTGGTTAGATTATGCAGCTACAGATGCAACTGATATATATTTAGTAGGCGATGTATTTGATTTTTGGTTTGAATACGCAGCTGTAATTCCAAAAGGATATTCCCGGTTTTTTGGTAAGCTTGCGGAATTGGCTGACCGAGGCATCCAACTCCATTTTTTTTATGGAAACCACGACATGTGGGTAAAGCAATACTTTACGGATGAATTCGGAATGAAGATATATGCAAATCCAATTCAATTAACACTTTATGGCAAACGAATTTACCTTGGCCATGGGGATGGATTAGGTCCCGGAGATCGCGGATATAAGTTTATTAAATTGTTTTTACGAAGTACCTTATGCCAATGGGCATTTGCGCGAATTCATCCGAATTTCGGAATCGGATTAGCTCGTTTTTTTTCTGGAAAAAGTAGAGAAGGATCCGAACATGAACATCAGTTTTTAGGGTTTGAGCATGAATGGTTGTACCAATACGCACAAACCATGCAACAAAAAGACCCGCACGATTATTATATCTTCGGTCATCGCCACCTACCCTTTTCCCTACCGATTGAGCGGGGCACGTATTTTAATTTAGGAGAATGGTTTCACTATCAAACCTTCATGAAGATCGATTCTGAAACCCCACAGTATTTTACGTGGGATGGTCAACATGCTCATTCTTATGATCCCCCCTATGGAAAAGGAAAGTAACACGTATTCCCTAGAGACACTCCCCATCCTTGTGGAACAACTGCTGTTGATGCTTAAGGAAACGAAGGTATTGGAACTACACGGCGAGATGGGTGCTGGAAAAACCACCTTAGTGATTGAGCTTTTGAAAAAATTGGGCGTGAAAGATCCAGAAGGATCGCCAACCTACAGCCTTATTAATGAATACCCGATAGCGAACGGCCTTAAAATTTACCACATTGATGCCTTTCGAATTAATTCATCAGAAGAGGCCTATGAATTAGGCTTGGATGAATTATTTGAGGAAAATGCGTACTTTTTTGTAGAGTGGGCCGAAAAAATCATTAATTTTCTACCTGAGCGTAGCGTTATACTTACCATAACTACAAATGCCTCGTTAACTAGAACTTATTCCATAACCCATGATCACCGATCCTGAATTATTAAAATCGCTTTTACATCAAGGGGCCTTACTTCCTCAGGAGGAAATGCTAGAAATCAAACGAAAAAAAGGTCAACTTTTTATTGGTATCCCAAAAGAAACTTCCTTTCAAGAGCGTCGAGTAGCTTTAGTTCCCGAAGCAGTTTCACTGCTCGTTGCGAACGGCCACCGCGTGATGGTTGAAACCGGAGCAGGAGAAGGCACAAATTTCTCAGACACCGAATATAGCGAAGCCGGGGCAGAAATATCCTATGATAAAAAAGCTGTTTATTCGTGTAACATCATTTTTAAAGTTGCTCCTCCATCGGAAGAAGAAATTGAATTAATGCCCGGAAATCAGACCTTTATTTCAGCACTTCAAATTTCAACGCAACCGAAAGAAATTCTGCAAAAACTCATGCATAAAAAAACCACGTGTATTGCATGGGATTATATCCGAGATGAAGAAGGGGTGTTTTCCGTGGTGCGTACCATGGGCGAAATTGCAGGCAATACCGCCATACTGGTTGCGGGTGATTTATTGTCTTCGTTTACCCAAGGAAAAGGCATGATGCTGGGAGGTGTTGCTGGTGTTCAACCCACCGAAGTGGTTATTATTGGTGCCGGCACAGTAGGTGAATTTGCAACTCGGGCAGCCCTTGGTTTAGGCGCCTCAGTGAAGGTATTTGATAATTCAGTAGCCCGTTTACGCCGGCTTCAAATCGCAGTTGGGAATCGTGTATTTACATCGATTATTCAACCAAAGGTATTAGCTAAAGCCATTCGCAGAGCGGATGTAGCCATCGGAGCGCTTCGTGCCCCAATGGGACGTACTCCTTGCGTAGTATCAGAAGAAATGATCGAACAAATGAAAGAAGGATCTGTGGTAGTTGATGTCAGTATTGACCAAGGCGGATGCTTTGAAACTTCCCGAGTGACCAATCACAATGCGCCTACCTTTGTTCAGCACGGAGTCGTGCATTATTGTGTTCCAAACATCGCATCCCGTGTATCCCGTACCGCCTCTTTTGCCCTATCCAATATATTTTCACCGCTGTTATTAGACATTGGGGAAAAAGGCAGTATTGAGGATGTAATTCGCTTCAAACCTGGATTTAAAGATGGTGTGTACATATACAAAGGTGTATTAACCAATGAAGTACTTGGCCATGTATTCGACCTGAATTACCAACCCATCGATTTATTGCTTCCACGCCCGTGATGACACCCCTTTCGTTCCCTCCTACCCCCTTGAAATTAAGTAAGGAAGGGGAACAGATTAAAGTACAATGCCTCATTCGTAAAAAGTGGCTTGTGTTAACTCCCGAAGAATGGGTCAGACAACATGTAATTGGATATTTAATACATATTAAAAAAATACCATCAGGTAGTATCTCCGTTGAAAAAACATTAACCTACAATCAGCGAATAAAACGCTGGGACATAGCAACCTTTGATACAGCGGGAAATCCAAATATCTTGGTTGAATGCAAGCGCACAACCGTAGCATGTACACCAGAGGTCATGGTGCAAATTAGCGCCTATCAGAAAATAGTTCAAGCAAAAAAACTAATTATAACCAACGGGTTAAGTTGTCACATATACCAGGAGGGAATATGGACCGAAGGCGTAGATAACATTTAAAGGCAACTTAATTTAAATTAATGCCCCATTGCCCTGTTTTCATCTTCGCGTATTCTCTACCTATATAAGCGAGCAAAATTCGCATGGAATCCATTGCTGCATCGGTTTCCGCGGTGATTTCTTGTTTCCTTAACTTCAATTGTAACTTCATGTTCATTGCATGAAGACAAACCTCAATGGGGTGCGCATTAACGAGCGTGGATTTCCTTGAAAACTCTTCAATCGAAGGCATGGCGTTATCTACAAGCACCTTATATTTCTCGTCAATCATAATTTCAAGTAAGGTCCGATGCAAGAGCGTTAATTCAGCAAACACCTCTTCTAATTCATAGAGATGTCCTTTTTGCGTTTTTCCAGATCGCTTTAGTTCTTTACAGATGTCTTCATACCACCGTTCATACTGAAGTTGAAAGGATGGATTCGGCAATACAGAAGGAATTAAGGTGGCTTTAATTCGCTCAAAATCACAATTCAAACTGCGAACAATATCCTCAATTTGATACATATAGAGTAGATACTCTATGATATTTTCTTTTCGCTTTTGTTCGGCAATTAGCATGTTATTTCAAGTCTTTTTCGATACTCGCTTGGTTATCATTCAAAAACCGAATAAAATCAGACGTTACGTTCATTTTCTCGTTTATGAAATTTAATTGACCCCCAGCGCCATGAATTAATAGGATATCAATGTGGTTCTTCTCACTGTACATTTTTCCTAGGGTTTCGATTTTCTTCGTGATGGCCTCTAACTTCTTAACAGATTCCTCTTCAATTTTTGCAGCTTGCGCTTGCTGATATTGCATGAGTTCTTGCTCCATGGTTTGCGCCTTTTGTTGAATCTGCATGATTTCATTTTGTGATAATAAGCCATTTCGTGCTTTTTCATCATTTCGGCGCACATAATCTTCCAACTCTTTACCACGACGCTTCATCTCGGCTTCAAACATTTTCTGTTTTCTGGTAATAACTTGATCTTCCTTTTTATAGTAATCAAAGCGTTCTTTTAAACTGTCTTGATGGTAATAGGCAATAACCAAACTTTTGTCATACCGCGTAATCACCGTTGGATTTTTAGTTGTTTCCTCTTTGTTACTCTTGGAATCTGTGCAGGACTGAAGTAATAACGCTGCACACAGCACATAAAATAATCTCATTTCAACATAATTTTAGTGTAAGAATTTAGCATCATCTTCCCGCATAGAAAAAAATCGCTGCAAACATGACGACCAAAATTCCTTAGTTAAGTTAGCCTCTAGCAACGCTAAATCTGCCACATCACTTACCGGTATCTTAAATACTTGTTCATAGTTGTCCAAAGTAATCTTTAACAAATACTTTCCATTGTATTCATGAACTTGAACCAAATAATGACTGTGCGGAATATCCTTAACAAGACGCATGTTACAAAGATAAAAATATCCGTCGTTGCGGTTAAAAAAAATCGAGATGAATACCTCTTTTAAGGTATTTATTTAGAATCATTCTAAAATACCATTTTTATGGTATTGAATTCGGAAACACTAGTCTGTTACTTTGCAGAAAAAAAAATTATGCGGTTAATAGTAGTTTCATTAGTTCTAGCTCTTACATCAATTCATACAACCTTTGGGCAAGACAACAATAAAATAACGGCGGATGTATTGGTAAGAACCTACCCACTAAATAAAATTACCCCAGATTCAATTTATGGAATGCGTATTGTCGCAGGAAAAAAAATGGAGGTGATTCTTTTGAATAGTCGAGAAATGGATTTATCTACCAATAACTACCGACAAGTATTTCGAAAAACTCCCGGAATATTTGTTTCAGATCACGATGCATCTGGCTTACAAACAAGCATCTCAACGCGTGGACTTAGCGCCAATCGATCATGGGAATTCAATATGCGTCAAAATGGCTATGATATTGCAGCTGACCCCTCAGGGTATGCCGAGGCGTATTACTCGCCTACACTCGATGCCGTGGCAAATATTGAAGTATTCCGTGGGTCCTCTGCATTACAATATGGATCTCAATTTGGTGGAATGATAAACTACCAATATAAAGATCAACTTGGTGAACGACCAATAACGTATGAAGGTTCCCACACCGCGGGATCGTTTGGATTATTCAATAGTTTTAATGCTATCGGTGGAAAAACTGGAAACTGGACCTATTACGGATTTATGCATCACCGTCAAGCCCAAGGATATAGAGCAAACAGTGAATACTTCACGAATACTTATTATGGTAAAGTTGGATATGGATGGAAACAAGGCAAATTAACGGTTGAATACAACAATAGTTATTATTTAAGTAAGCAAGCAGGTGGACTGCATGACACCATGGCCGCTCAAAACCCGGATACCTCACTCAGAAGTAGAAATTGGTTTGAACTTCCTTGGAAAATGGCCTCTATTCAGTTTAAGCATACATTCAACAACGGATTGAAATTACATGCTACTTTTAACTACCTTCACGGGAACCGCAACAGTGTAGGTTACCTAAAAGCAATTACCATTGCCGACACCTTTAATACTACCTTGGGTAGCTTTAACCACAGAGAGGTTGATCGTGACATTTACAATACGCTATCGAGTGAGATCAGATTAAACCAATCCTTTAAGCTTGGAAAAAATCAACAGGTATTTTCAGGAGGATTACGTTATTGTTTGAGTGATATTCAGCGCTTACAAAAAGGAATTGGATCTGGTGGAAGCGACTTTGATTTATCCGTAACACCAAATAACGCCGGAAATTTATACCAACGCGACCTCGACCTGCAAACACAGAACATTGCGCTATTTGCAGAACAGCTGTTTGCAATTGGTAAAAAACTTACCCTGGTTCCAGGATTTAGGGCGGAAACGATACAAGCAAGCATGAGTGGGCGAACAAATCAAGTGGTAGAGGGATACCTTAGTGAAATTCAAAAAAATAGAATAATCCTTTTGGGTGGGCTAAGCGCCAAATACCTTCTCTCGAAAAAACAATCGTCAAATGCAAGTCTTTACGCTAATGTCAACCAAAATTATCGTCCGGTTATGTACAGTGAATTAATTCCATCTTCAACCACAGAAATCGTTGATTCAAACCTGACGGATGTTACGGGCTATAGCAGTGAATTCGGAATTAAAGGAAATCGATTGTTTAGAGGAATAAACTTCATATACGATGTCAATGCATTTTTTATTCGGTACAATAATAAAGTAGGAACACTGCCTCCGATCGATTTTGGAGCATCATATAAAACCAACATAGGAGACCTAGAATCTAAAGGAATCGAACTGTTTGCTGAAGTGAGTTTCTTCAATCCGTTCTTCAAGCATGCGAAATTTTCAGAACAACTTAACCTCTATGTAAGCGGGACCATTCAAGATGCTCGGTACAAACGATGGAACAATCCTTCAATTGCTGGGAATGAAGCGACATCAATTGTTGGCAAAAAAGCAGAATACGCACCAGAGCAAATCGTTCGTGCCGGTATAGAGTATAAGGCTGGAATAGTTTCTTTTAGTTATCAATATCAATATACGGCGGCTTGCTTTACGGATGCGGCGAACACTATGGCACAAAATCAAACCGCCACGATAGGCTTAATTCCAGCATACGGCATTCATGACCTTGGAATTAGCACCCAGTTCTATGAAAATTATCAATTTAAGGCTGGAGTAAACAACTTATTGAACGAAATTACTCCAATTCGACGAAGCGGTGGTTACCCAGGTCCGGGGCTACTTACGAACCAAGGCCGCTCTATTTATTTCACTCTTAGCGTAAAAATTTAAGAAGAAATGACATTAATAGTATGGCCTACTGATTTTTTTCATAAATTCGGCGTGTAAAAAACAACTATTAAACGTGTCTAACCTGTTATGATCAGTATTTTCGTAGCCAAACTTGATTTTGGTGTCGACAACGCACAATTGCGTTCGCTCTTTGAGCCATACGGAAAAGTTAACAAAGCCACCGTAGCTATCGATAAAGAAACCGGTCGTTCACGCGGCTTCGGTTTTGTTGAAATGGATGATGAATCCGAAGGATCGGCTGCTATCGATGCCCTTGACGGCTTTTCAATAAATGGCCGAACAATCGCCGTAAAAAAAGCGGAAGATCGTGGTGATAATCGGAATCAAGGTCCAAGAACTGAAGCTCCCCGAAGAAATGAAGGGTATCAACCTGAAAACAGAAAACCTGCATCAGAAGCCTTCGTACCTACCCCATTCGACCCGAATGCACTAGACCCTCGAAAAAAGATAATCCCAAAGGAAAAAGAACGAAAACCAGACACTGAAGTGGATCGCTCTAAAAAACCAAAAATGGATGCGTACAAAAAAAGCGGTAAAAAAGACCGGTTTTTTGACGACGACGACGATGATGAACTCTCTGGAAGTTTATTTTCGTTTGATGATGAAGAAGACGAAGATTAATCAACATTGAATAAAAAAATGGCCAATCCTACGATTGGCCATTTTTTGTACCTTTGCATTCATGTCGGAAACATATTCCCACTTTCTTCAACACCCCGTATTTAAAGTTGTTTCTGAACTATGTTCCCAACAAAATATTCCTGCCTATGTAATAGGCGGATATGTGCGCGATGCTATCCTCGGTAGACCGTGCAAGGACATTGATATCGTTGTTGTTGGAGATGGCCCTGCGTTTGCCTCGCTGGTTGCAACAAAACTTCGCGTAAAAAACCTATCGATTTATAAGCGATATGGTACAGCTCATTTTAGATACAAGGACTTAGATGTTGAATTCGTAGGAGCACGTAAAGAATCGTATACCGAAGATTCAAGGAAACCATCTACCCTTCCAGGAACCTTGCGAGATGATCAACTCCGACGAGATTTCACAATAAATGCACTGGCCTTCAACTTGAGCCAGGAACACTTTGGAGCACTTGAAGATCCGTTTAATGGACTTGATGATTTAGAAAACGAAATTCTTCGAACACCCTTAGATCCTGTAATTACATATTCAGACGACCCACTTCGAATGATGAGAGCCATTCGATTTGCTACGCAACTCGACTTTAAAATTGCCGGTCCGTCTTTAGAAGCCATACAAAAGCAACCCGAACGGATTGCGATTGTATCCATGGAACGCATTTCTACGGAACTAAACAAAATCATGAGTTCCGAAAAACCATCCCGTGGATTTTATCTGTTAAAGGCAAGCGGATTACTTCCACATATTTTCCCAGAACTTCTTTCCTTAAGTGGCGTGGAAACCATTAACGGCCATAGCCACAAAGACAATTTTGATCACACCCTTGAAGTCTTAGATAATATTTGCATCCATACGGACGACCTCTGGCTGAGATGGGCTGCGTTGCTGCACGATATTGCAAAACCACCAACCAAACGGTATGACCCGCTAGCCGGTTGGACCTTTCACGGACATGAAGAACTAGGTGCTCGTATGGTTCCTAGAATTTTTAAGAAGCTAAAACTCCCGCTTGATGGGAAAATGAAATATGTACAAAAACTCGTGCGCCTTCACCTCAGACCCATTGCACTGGTTAAAGGCTCGGTGACAGACTCCGCCATACGCAGATTACTTTCTGAAGCGGGAGATGATATTGAAGATTTAATGACACTCTGTAGTGCAGATATTACGTCAAAAAATGAATTCAAAGTCAAACGATACCGCAAAAACTTTGAATTGGTTGCCGAAAAATTGAAACAGGTAGAAGAAAAAGACCGCATCCGTAATTTTCAACCCCCAGTTACGGGTGAATATATTATGGCCTATTACGGCATTGGACCCTGCGCAGAAATAGGGTTAATTAAATCTGCAATTAAAGAAGCAATCCTTGAAGGTAAAATTGAAAACACCTTTGAAGACGCAGTACAAGAAATGATTTTACTAGCAAACAACTTAGGACTTGTTCCTGTTACTACTAAATAAATAACTTTGTAAAAATAAAACACATGCCTGGGTTAAAGTTCAGAGTATTATTAGATTCAGATCATAAGGATGAAGTCTTTCGCGATGTCATAATTTCTAATGAAAGTAATTTTGAAACATTCTATCACGCGATTATGTCGGCGTTTGAATTTAAGGGTGATCAAATGGCAAGCTTTTATGTATCCAACGACGAATGGGACAAAGGGCATGAAATCAACCTGATGGACATGTCGTATGACGACGATGCATTGGATGCTCCATCGAATGTTATGAGTAAAGCCATACTGAAAGATTTTGTAGAAGAGCCTGATCAGAAGTTTATCCTGGTTTATGACTTCATGCGCATGTGGATATTTCTAATTGAACTCATAGGTTATGAAGCGGAGAATCCGGGCGAAGCACGCACCCTATTAATGGTTGGGCAGGCGCCAAAGGAAAATTCTAAAGAAGCCCTAGAGGAAGATTTTTTTGCCAGTGGTGGAGGATCTGAAATTCAAGGTGAAGGATTAGAAGAGGACGACTACGGGTTTAATGATTATGACGATGATTATAACGAAGAGGATTTTAGTGATTTTAATGAATTCGAATATTAATGGCCACTCATGACCCCATTGGCTTAGCCATACAAGACTATCTAAAGACAAAAAAACCAGCCGATATTATCGTTACTGCGGATTTGTGCGATGATGATATTATTCCGGTTGAGGTACTTTTTAGAACCTTCGATGAAATGCCTTCCTTGGAGCAACAGGCGATGACCTTAAGTAAAGGCCGAATTTTAGATGTCGGCGCGGGAGCAGGCCCTCATAGCATCTACCTGAGTGAATTAGGCAACCAAGTTCAAGCAATAGATTCCTCTCCGGGTGCAGTGACCTACCTCAAGTCTATGAATATTGATGCCCGATGCATGGATATCCTTGATCTTAGCGGTGAAACCTACGATACCATTTTATTGTTAATGAATGGAATTGGAATTGCCGGAACAAAAAATAAACTTCCTGACTTTCTGAAGCACCTTAAAACCTTACTAAACCCAGGAGGACAAATCTTGTGTGATTCCTCGGATGTCGCATTCCTTTATGAGGAAGAAGACGGTTCGTATTGGATGGATCTAAACGCAGAATATTACGGGAATTTCAAATTTCAATTACATTATAAAAAAGAATCTTCTGAGGTTTTTGATTGGTTATATATAGATTATGACAACTTACATGACATTGCAAGTTCTGTTGGATTCAAATGTAAACGTGTCGAAATCGATGAACATCATTTTTTAGCGCAATTAACCTTGCAATGAATTAAAACACAATGTGTATTTTTGTGAACAAATAAAAGCATAACAATGAGTGTACTGGTAAACAAATCGTCTAAAGTTATAGTTCAAGGTTTTACAGGCAGCGAAGGAACCTTCCACGCAGGTCAAATGATTGAATATGGTACTAATGTAGTTGGTGGAGTAACTCCTGGTAAAGGGGGAACAAGCCATTTAGACAGACCAGTATTTAATACGGTTAGTGATGCAGTAACAGCAACAGGTGCTGACGTATCCATTATTTTTGTACCGCCTGCCTTTGCAGCAGATGCCATTATGGAAGCCGCTGAAGCTGGGATTAAAGTGATCGTATGCATCACCGAAGGCATTCCAGTAAAAGATATGGTGAATGCTAAAGAATACATTAAAGCATTTGATTGTCGCTTGATTGGACCGAATTGCCCGGGAGTAATTACTGCGGGTGAGGCGAAAGTTGGAATTATGCCAGGATTTGTATTTAAAACTGGAAAAATTGGAATTGTTTCAAAATCAGGAACGCTTACCTATGAAGCAGCTGATCAAGTAGCGAAAGCTGGACTTGGAATCACTACAGCCATTGGTATTGGTGGTGACCCAATTATTGGAACAACAACAAAAGAAGCCGTTGAATTATTAATGAATGATCCTGAAACTGAAGGAATCGTAATGATTGGTGAAATTGGCGGAAACTTAGAAGCCATTGCCGCACGTTGGATCAAAGAACATGGCACTAAACCAGTAGTTGGTTTCATTGCGGGAGAAACCGCTCCAAAAGGCCGCACCATGGGTCATGCTGGCGCCATTGTTGGTGGAACAGATGATACTGCAGAAGCTAAAAAACGAATCATGCGTGAATGTGGTATCCATGTAGTTGATTCTCCAGCACATATCGGCATCAAAATGGCCGAAGTAATGGGAATAACTGCCTAGGACTTCTATAGCTATTTACTACCCCATTGTTGATATTCAATAAAATCTAAGGATTCTTAGCGGAATTTCCCTACCCATTTTTTTCTAGAAAATGAACAAGTAATGAAGTAAGATTCTTTGGTATGTAGGTGATTACAAAATCAAGGCGTACACCTTAAATATTTATATCTTTAAAATTCTTTAGTTTAGCATATCGAATCATCTCAGTAAATGATTGATCATCCAATGCTGGTATTTCTTCAATAGAATTCAACTGTGTGGTATCAAACTCACTTGGGGTTGATATTAGATAAGGCGTTAAGTGTTTTCCAATACTTTCGTAAAAAGCTTTCTCAATATTATTTTGATATTCAAACGCTTTTGAATTGGATAAAAAACTAAAATTAGCATATCCCACTTCCTTCATGATTAACTTAATCCCCCTTTCAAGATTGAAGCTTTTATTGTGTACAATATTTAATTGAGTGACGTCAGCTCGCTGAAAAATAGAAACGATCACTTTTGAAACATAATCAACCGGAATAATATTTAATCCTGTTTCTTTATTGATCACAAAACGGACGTGATCTTGTAAATCCCTTAATTGCGAGGTGAAATGAAAAAACTTTGCCATCAAATAAAACACCATGTGTTTTGGAATAAAGTAACGATTATCATCACTCAACATCTTACCACCAATAACACTAGGACGTAAAATCTGATAGGGCAAATTTAATTTGGTACATTGGGTCATAATGAACTCTTCCGCATGAAATTTGGCATGCTCATACGCGTTCCGGTGCGCTAAAGGATCTTCCAAATTATGGAAATCATTTGATACCAAACCAGACCTAACACCAGACGAAAAAGCAGTACTGATATAAATAAACTTCTTTATATAAGGAGAAACTACATCAAAAATTGATTTCGTATGGAATGTGTTCTCATGAAATATTTTGTCTTTTTGATCAAGGTCAGTTGACAAATTAACAAAGCCCGCTGAATGAATAAAATATGCACCTTCCAATTGTTTAATCACGCTGGCCTCTAAATTCTCAATATCAGAATTAACCATTTCAATATACTGGAATAAATTTTCAGCCCCTTTTTCCAATAATGCTTTCGGGGTATAATCGCTCGACAACAAGGCGTTAATACGCTCTTTGGCACCGACCTTTCCTTTGTCACGGGCAACTAGAAATATTTTACCATCAACCTTGTTGTCGATAAAATACTCCAAAAAATCATACATAATGTGAGAACCTAAAACCCCTGTCGCACCTGTAAGGAAAATCTTCATTTACTTATTCTTATGTACAAAAGTACATCAATTTATTGGGATTATATGGTTTCTATCACGTTTAAACGTTGCAAAAAGCGTAGTCCTGATGCACAATACAGCAAACTAACCCAATAATAAGTTGAGTGAATATATCCAATGTTAGGCACCAATATGCAAGTTGTAAATACATAGATAATTAAATAACCACGAGACACTTAACCTAACACGCAAAAGAAGATGCTACACTCAAATTAAACTGAATACCAGCGCGAAAACTGCATAGTTCTCCCTGAAGTAAATTACACCCTGCGACCCACACTGTTGACTAGGAAAAGAATTTATTTCAATTAAATTAATACTTTTAAAATCCAATATTAAACGAAAAGGAATAACACAATTCAATAGATAAATGGCGTTAACCGGCTTTGAGATATCTGGACACATCACTGAAAAGCTAAAAAAATCTAAACACTAGAATCTATTTACTTCATATGAACACAGCAAGCACTTCTTCACAAGAACCCACCATTCAAGAATCTTCAACGCTTAAGTTTTACAATGCCTCCATGTGTGTTCAAGTATCGCACGAGGACGATAAACCGACAAACAAACTTCCTTGCGATCAATTTCATTCGTATGAAACCGATTTGCTCTCTTACCATTTCCAACGAGATCGGCCTATTACCAGTAGATTTAAACCAGAAATCACCCTTGATTGTTTGGAGATTCATTTTCCCAAACAATACACCTACCATTCCGAAGGTAGATCACATAATTTAACCAATGAACGCGACACCATCAAAGCGATTGCCAGAATTTCGGAAACATCCTTTCACGCTTCCGAAAACTCGGTATGGAGTTTAACCTTAATGAATTACCCTGGCGACTATTTCAGTGAATTAGAAATCATTAAACTATCCTCTTTTTTTGGTAGCAGTCAAGAGCGCACCGGCCTGAAGGACAGCATTAAATTTTCTCTTCCTGGTGGCAATGCAATGTCACTTTCTGATTTTATATGCAGCATTATCGACCTACGGGGGCAAGCCATCACCATGGGCTCAGGAATCATTCAACTCGATACCTCAAAAATTGAAAGCAAGACGGATTGGCTTCAGTTAACATGGGGTACATTCTACGATGAAATAACCGATTCGTTCTCAAATCCTCACAGCCCAAATATTGCACTAAATACGCGATATAATGAGGAACAATCCTACACCGACTTTTTGAATTTGATGTGCGGCTTTGCGCTAGGCATTTTCGATTTCAAACGCATGGGATTTGATGAAGTGGTTGACACCCTGCAACTACTGAAAGGCGATAACAGCTATCTATTATTCGTTAATAGAGGAATTATGCTTAACCTTTGCCATGATGATGAAATGTTTCAATCGGTTCGTGAGCATATTGGAATTAGCCCCTATCTTTTGATTCCTAACGCCGTGTTAAATAATAACACGTTTTATTTAGAAGCAACACTAAGCAATTTAAATGCGCTCGATTTTGCAGCTCAACCCACTGCTACCTTATTAGCAGAACGTAAACGCGCCGAGCGAGCTTTATCAAAAGGCGTGGTAAATAATATATTCCATTATAAAACCGAAAAGAATCTCTTTGAATTTTGTAGTGCCGAGCGAAATCACTCGTTAATGATTCAGGCGATTAAAGCGAATCTAGATGAATTGCAACATCTGCTGGATGAACGGAAAACAACACGAGAAGATCGAAGCGATTTGTTTATGACACTCTTGCTTACTGTTTTATCTTGCCTTCAATTTCAAGGGATATTCCAGAGTATTGCGAACGATAACTTTGTTATGTCATGGATTTACACGGTTACCTTCTCAATAACCATCACGTTCATGATTTACACCTTACTACGAATGAAGAAATAGGGGAACTTAATTCCAAAACTCCCAAATAAGCCCTACATTCAATTGCCAGCTTGGAATTGGATAATGATCATATAAAGGTTGGGATTGATTCATCCAGAACGATCCTAAATTCGAACCGGAAACAAAAAACCGAAAGGTTTTGACTTTAAAACCAACCGTAGCAGATAAATTATGATAAGAAAAACCAGTGGAATTAAGAGGTACTAATTGCACGTGAAACAACTGCGGATCAATCGAAAGAGGCACATATCGATTATAATATTGATACGTAATCTTTGAAAACAAGAATAGATTCTTAGTTTTAGTGATATATCCATTATAACCAATACTTGCACCAGTAATTAAGGTCGGGAATATGGCGTTTTTTAACGCCAGGTATCTCACACTTGGACTGATAGAAAACCCACGAATAGTTTTTGATAGGCAAAGGCTACCTTCCAGGATACGCTTTGATGAATTTTCTGTACTGGGATCCCAAACCGAACCATTAAACTGGTATACGCTATGTGTTAAGAGCCCTCGAACCTGAAACTCATAATCAAAACCCAGCATGGAACCATTAAAGCGTGCATTCAATTGAACGATACGCTGTAAGGTAGGCGAACCCAGCTGATATTGAAGCGTGTTTCCATAATAAAAACGCTGAATCACTTCCGGTGCAATCGTACCAGCAAGCACATTGATTCGGAACAAATGTTGATTGTAAACGTTCCCCTCTACCCCAAGCGAAACACGTGATGCACCAAAACCACCGATAAAATTTTGTTCAACTTGTGCATGAGCCTTCCATCGATTTACGCGGTATGAAATAGAACCAACAAGGCCAAGCTCTAAGGTATCATGCTGGTTACCAACCATACGCATGCGCCAATATTCAGCCAAGGCCGAGGCGCTGATTGAGAATTTCTGTTTCGAAAAACCTATTCCCACCTGATTCCGTGTAGTCACAAGTTCGTAGCGATCAAGTGTTGCGCTTGAATCAAAATATATATGCTGATATATCCCAGCCAAGGTATCTTCTTCAGCATACACTTTACGCTTTGATGAAATGCTGTTTTGTAGCTGCAACCCGAAAAAACGTATGGAATCCGACAAGAAATTAAGTGATTGATTCCATGAAATTCGTTGTATTCTCCAGTTAGCACTGCAGCTATCTTTCCTTACCGGCAATAAAGAAAGTGGGAAGCTTACAGCAAGGGAATCCACTTGAAGCCCTCCAGCATATTGCCGATTGTCAACCAATCCTTCCAACGACAATTTAGTCTGATATCGCTTAGAAATTTTTGCAAGATCAAACCGATAATTTCGCTGTTTCCATGCGTTGTTGCGTAAATAGCCGTTCGCACCATGTCCTTTATAATTCACATTTAAAAGCAACCCATATTTAAATGCTTGAGCATATGAAAACTTCATGTGCTGACTTCCTTGCGTTCCAAATGCATAAGCAAAGCCCAATAAAGGCAAGGCGGTAAAACGTATGGGTTGTTCAGACAATAACCCAGGATTTATTAATTGCCCCATGGGCTGATAAACAGATAATGGATCAATAAAAATGCCTCCTTGTAACCCTATCGCAGGAAAAACGGAACGGCTAGATTGCGTGAAATCTTCAATGGAATCTACCGTGCTTATGAACGATGTATTAGGTAAAATGGTGTCTATTACAAGACCCTGAGCTAAGGAGTTAAGCCCAAAAAACAACATAAAACATGCTAGGAGCGCATGGATTTTCATAGGACAAACATACAAAAAAGGGGGCTAATGCCCCCAAATTATAAGACGTATTTAGTATCTAATTACGCTAATGAATTAACGTGAACTTGAAGACCAGACTTCAAATTGGATGCTTTGTTTTTGTGAATTACATTTCGTTTCGCTAGTTTGTCCAACATTGCTGCAACGGTTGGAAACAACGTTGCTGCCTCCGCTTTATTTGTTAATCCACGTAATTTACGAACTGCGTTACGTGCCGTTTTATGTTGATACTTGTTCAACGTACGTTTCGCTTCGTTGGAACGGATTCTTTTAATTGCCGATTTGTGGTTTGCCATAGCTTAAATTTAATAACATTTTTTTTTGCAGCCCATAGGAGAATCGAACTCCTGTTTCCAGGATGAAAACCTGGCGTCCTGACCA
>Ga0102896_1000283_pt1 | contig 17718 bp, 15 predicted proteins | sample Colrivmet1554A02_FD_78457 | JGI IMG/M metagenome (GOLD analysis project Ga0102896, IMG submission 78457) | Estuarine microbial communities from the Columbia River estuary - metaG 1554A-02 | ecosystem: Environmental > Aquatic > Marine > Intertidal zone > Estuary | place: USA: Columbia River...
CGATATGCACGAACACTGCCCGGTATGTGGCCAACCCACCGAAATTGAAGTTGGGTTTTATTATGGCACTGGCTATGTGAGCTACGCCTTATCGATAGCATTTATAGTATCTACTTTTGTGGCCTGGAAGGTTTTAATAGGCATGACATTTGACATAGACGACAACCGCATTTTTTACTGGATGGGAACGGCTTTTGTGCTGCTCTTTGCAGTACAACCACTGCTTATGAGGCTGTCCCGCTCTTTATGGCTTAGCATGTTTGTTCGCTACGATCCTGATTGGAAAAACAACCCACTAGAAATGCCTGAGCGTTTTAATCATTAATTTTTTCCGAACATTTGCTTTATCAAGCATAAAAATTAAGGGGCCCCGAAATTTCGGGGCCCCTTTTGTAAACAACCTTTATATAAATCCTTCTAAACAAATTATTGATTGACAAATCTTGTCCATCCTTTCCACCAGTTTGCATCAAAACCAGCAGCATCACAAGCACCTCTAAATGGTACAGTTGTAAAACCAACCAATTTAGGATCTGAGAAGCTAGCACCTCTTAATACGTCTTGGTTACCATTAGATCCACCGAAAGGAATAAAGTCAGGTGCACTATAACTAAATGGAGCGATCAGTTTAGTATCATTAACATTTGCTAAAACTCTATTTCCAAACGCAGTGTTATTCATTCTATTTCTCAGAGAATCTGCGTTCCACAAACTTGCGTTGGCAGAAGAAGCAATAAAAGTATAAGATGAGTTATCAGTTCCTGTTTCAGGACCGCAACCTGCTATAATATTATTTTTGAAACGTAAAGTACTATCCAAAATATTTAATTCTTGTGCGCGACCATTTCTTGCATCAATAATTAAACCTGCAGGCCAACCTAAAAAGATTGAATTAAAAATAGAAACGCCAGTATTTCTTCTTAAATGAGCTGCACCAAGGTACAAACTATTACCCCTGTTAGCAAGTGTAGCTCTTGGACCAACCACAGTGATGTTTGAAAATACAGCTGTTGTTTGAGGTCTATTGATAGAACCGCTTGGATCGTTATCACACTCAAACGCTTCTGAACGGGAGATATCTGCAATAGTAGAATCTCTTAATACAATACCAAATTGTACTTTACCACTGTAACCATTATCAGCATCAAAATCATCATCTTGTGTTTTGTAGGCAATCAAGTGCTTACAGTTAACAGTTCCACCAAACCACTCAAACGCATCGTCTTTACCATACGTAACCTGCACGAAATCAATAACTGTACCTCTACCAACAGCGGCCATTGTTAAGCTGTTAATTTCTTTATCAGGCTGATATGCATAACCAGCATATTCAATTCTTACGTAACGTAAAATACCTGAGTTATCATCATCGTTTGGAGTTGCACCACCACCAGCGATACCATCACCAAACGAGTTGTCGATACCACCTTCTACTTGAAGTGTACCTGCACCACCGCCAACACCAGTAAAAGTGCTATTTATACTTGCTCTACCACAAATAACAATACCACCCCAGTCACCAGAACGTGGTGTTGGAGAATTTGATGTAAATACAATTGGTTTTTCTTGTGTACCATCTGCAATAATTTGAGCGCCACGCGTAATTACAAGTGCAGCCACATTAGCTCCCGTATAGTCAGCTTTTACAGTAACACCAGGCTGAATGGTTATTTTTGCGTTATTTACGATATAAACTATCCCACTTAAAATATAATTATTACCTTCTCTTAAAACAGTATCCTTAGCGATACGGCCTTTTAAAGTAATAGTTTGAACACCAGGTGTTGTAGGTTGTTGGATAACATTTGTTCCGCCATCCATTTCAATTTTTCTACAACTTGTAGCAATAAGTGCAACAAAGGCAGCTGCTAACAAAATCGATTTTTTCATTTTTTATTTGTTTTAAGAATTTTTACTAAGTATTGATGATTATAAAGAATAAGAAAAGCTAACACCATAATTGGTACCAGTAGTTCTACTTAAACGAAACGGATCATTTGCTTTATCAAGTCTTGCATTACCGTCCGGATTTTGGTAGAAATAAAGTGTACGGTTTAAAATATCTTGAATGTTAAGTCTTAACTCGGCTTTGTTGTTTGCGAATTTTTTGCTCACTTGAAAATCAAAAACCGGTCGAGAAGATTCATAAATATCTGGCTGATCGAGACTACCCACAAATGTTACGCGACGCCCAATTTGATTGAAAAGTAAAGTTGCACTAAACCCTTTTTCAGGTAAATCATAAAGTGCGCTGAAATTAATGAGGTACGGCGACTGACCTTGTAATGGACGATCTAATAATAAATTTCCATCTTGTACTCTACTGCTAATGTAAGAACCATTGGCTTGTAGGGTAAAGTTTTTAAATGTTTGAGAAAAATCTAACTTCTTTCTGATTTCAAACTCAACGCCATAGGCATTGGCGCTATTTGGATTTGCAAAATTGAAAGTACTAGATCCACCCACACCAAAGTTGTACACCATTTCGATAGGCTTATCAAAATACTTGTAAAAAGCACCTACCGTAATTACTTCGCCAGAAGCTGGATATAACTCGTAACGCAAATCTAGGTTTGTAATTTTAGTACGCTCAAGTGTTGGAAGTCCTTGAACAGCTGCATTTAAATCAAAGTCGTAATACTGGAAAGTAGCAAGCTCTCTAAACTCTGGTCTTACCACTGTTTGAGAAGCGGATAAACGCAAGTTGGTTAAATTATTAAGCTTATAAGTTGCGTTTAAACCTGGTAAGAAATCTGTTACCCTTGTATAGTTATGGCGCGGATCTGATTTGTAAACACTTCCTATTAATTGATCATAATCTTCAACACGCAAGCCCCAAATAACGCGTAATTTATTTCCAAGCTGGTTGTCCAACTGAACATACCCTGCATTTAAGATTGTATTGGCTAAGTAGCGGTAAATATTACCCTTAATAGCGTCAAATGCTAATAAATTACTATTCACCTCACCTCTACCGAAGTTGCTAGGCGCAAAAATAGAAGATGGATCTTGTAAACGTATTGCAGCATTATCTCTTGGTAAATAGATCGAGAATGGTTTTGCATCAAACAAACGGTCTTTTACTTGGAATAAATAGCCACCCTTAAGGGTTTGCTTGCTACCAAGTGCGTTAAAGGTGTAGGCTAGATCAGCACCGGCAATATAAATGTAATCGTTTAGGTTTTGATATAAACGGTTACCGCTTTTTTGAGACAGTACGTTTGACAAAAGGGCAGTGTAAGGATTAGTTGGCACACTATTATCTTTCAAATAATACAATCTGCGCTGATCAGGAGTATAGCTATCCAAAATTGTAAATGAACCATACCATTTTAGTTTTAAAACATTAGGCTTTACATTATGCTCACCTGTTATTTGAGAGTTCCAAAAAGTGTTTTGTTTAAAACCATATTCATACCCTCTGGTGCTGTCAAAAAACTGATTGCCATTTCCTTCAATCCCCGTTCTTAATGAAGTAAAATCTGTGGCATTGATATTAAATAATGTTTTAGCAGAAATTTTATTATTGTTATTGAGTTGGAAAGTAACGTTACCTAGTCCACCCCATAATAAATCGTTACTGTATCGGTTGTCATCAAAGTCAAAATCAGTGGTGTATGAACCATCTCCAACAAAGTTGAAACCACTGTTGGTACCAATTGTGTGTCTTGCAGATTTGTTGTAGTTCATAGCAAAAATACCAGCTATCTTTTTAGTTCCTTTTAAGTCTTTGGTAAATCCAGCACTCAATTGAAACTGACCATTTAAACGGGTTAATCCACTAGCTGCAATTGGATTCCAACTGTTTTGCATAGTAGATCCAATATAAGTTTTGTCGGCATTTGGTAAGGCATCAAATTTTGACTTAGTCGTATAGCTAGCAGGTAAAGATCTTGTACCGTCATCAATACCTAAATAATCTGTTTTACCACCTTTATGCTCGTAAAAATTACCCTGAACAGCTTGGTTATTAAAACCGGAACCGATTTGAATATTAAAAAAGTTTTTAGTTGGAATATCTTTTGTGTTCACCTGAATTAAACCACCTGCCCACTCACCCGGAAGCTCAGGAACAAACGCTTTATTGATAACGATATTATCAATCATGTTGGCCGGTATCAAATCAAAAGAAAAGGCTTTTCTGTCAGGCTCGGTGCTACCTAATTGCACTCCATTTAAAAGTGCCAAATTATAACGCTCTGCAAGTCCTCTTACAATCAAAAATTTACCTTCTTGAATACTTGCACCCGGTGTACGCTTTAAAACTTCACCGGTATTTTTATCTGGAGAACGCTTAATGGCTTCGCCAGAAATAACAGAAGCAACGGTATTGGTATTTTTTTGAAAAGTAATAAGTGCATTTACGGTTTCACCTTTGGCAGTTGTAGATCTAGCAGTAGTTTTTACCGCTACATCTGATAAAACTTTGCCACCTTCGTTTAGTATAATATTTACGGTTTCTTCCTCCCCCGATTTTGCAACGGTTACTTCGTCAATTGTTTTTTCTTCGTAACCAACGTAGCTTAAAGTAAGGGTATATTTTTTTTGAACTTCTACAACAAAAGAAAAACGGCCATCCACGTCTGTTCTGGTCATGGCAGTTGCAGCACCTGATAATTTTACAGTTACACTCGCTAATCCTTCATTCTTGCTATTGGTAACTTTACCAACAATTCTAGATTTTTGAGCAAATAATGAACTACTAATTGCTAGTAAAAAAACGATAGATAATAATTGCTTCACTGGGTATTTCTTTTATGAAGCAAAACTAGTTTTGGCGTGTTACGGCATTGTTACGCCTGTGTTAACAGAATGTTACCTCTATGTTACGGGAATGTTACCAACCTTATCGTAGAGGTGGTGCATGAGGCCGTCTACAAGGCCAATTTTTGGCACATAAATGGCGTCAATATTGGCCCATTTCATTACCTGAATATATATCAGTAGGGCTGGCACAATTACATCGGCCCGGTCTTCTTTAAGTCCGTATAAATGCATACGGTCTTCTAAAGTAACATTTGAAAGCTCTTTATAGTAGTCTTTGAGCAGCTCCAAAGCAAGGGGTTTCCCCTCCTTGGTCTTACTCATAGATAAAATTTTTGTAATATTTCCACCGCTACCAATGGCAATAGAAGGAAGCGCACTTTTGATGTTCTTTTTAACGTAATCCTTAAGTGATTCCCAAGTCTCATCTTGTATTTGGTCTTTTAAGATCCGAATAGTACCAATATTAAAGGACTCTTTAGAAACAAGTGCTCCATTTGCAAAAAAAGTAAGCTCGGTGCTACCACCACCCACATCAATATATAAGTAGGAGTGGTCAGAATCTAAATTTTCGGCAACATGGTTTTCATAAATAAAGGATGCCTCTTCTTGCCCAGATATCACTTTAATTTCGATACCCGTTTCGAGCTTCACTTTTCTAATAATGTCTTTACTATTTTTTGCATCCCGCATGGCACTAGTGGCACAAGCGTAAACATGCTTTATTTGGTAGGCCTCTAATAAATGCTGATATGCTTTTAAAGTTTGCATGAGCATTTTTACCTTGGGCTTAGAAATTTCGCCAGTTTCAAAAACGTCAAAACCCAGTCTTAATGGTACACGTACCAAATTAATTTTATTAAATACGGGCTCCTGCCCCTGCTGCTTGGTAACTTCACTAATTAATAAACGGGCGGCATTACTTCCAATATCAATGGCGGCTAACTTCACTTTTTACTATTCGTTTTCTGTTGGAGGTATAAATAAGTTTCGATTTGTGATCGAATCTTTTTCTTAGAGCCCAAAGGTACATAGTTATTTAATAAGGCGCTGTCTAACACCCTAGCCTTTACGTTATCCTGCAACTGAATGTGGATAATATCCTGTAATTCCTTTTTAATGGCAGGGTCAAGTATAGGTACTGCTGCTTCTACACGGTGATCAATGTTACGCACCATCCAGTCAGCACTAGATATATATACTTTTTCTTTACCGCCGTTACAAAAAATCATCACACGAGCGTGTTCCAAATACTCATCTACAATACTAATGGCACGTGGCTTTGCATTAAATTTTTTATGGTCTACTAAAGCACAAAAAATACCGCGCACAATCATGTTAATGGTAACGCCAGCAACGGCAGCATCATTTAATTTTTTTATTAAATCCACGTCACTCAGTGAATTTAACTTAATGGTGATAGCAGCAGGTTTTCCAGCCTTAGCATTTTTAATTTCGTGATTGATTAACCCCACAATGGTTGGTCGCATAGAAATAGGTGACACCACAAGCGTTTTGCAACTTAATAGTGGGCCGTATCCTTTTTCGGGATGCTCCAAAAATTGAAATATTTTATTAATATCGGCCATGATATTTCGGTTGCTGGTTAACAGGCAATGATCACCATATACACGCGCCGTTTTTTCATGCAAATTACCCGTACTCACAAAACCGTACTGTACCGTTTTATTTTTCTCACGCTTTTTAATCACACAAACTTTTGCGTGCACTTTCATATTTTGTACGCCAAATAATACGGTAATCCCTTCCTGCTCCAAAACGTCTTTCCATTCTAAATTAGCCTCCTCATCAAATCTGGCCTTTACTTCAAGCATAACAGTTACTGCCTTTCCGTTACGTGCTGCATTAATAAGTGCATTGATCACTTTTGAAGCAGGCGCTAAACGGTAAGCGGTTATTTTGATAGAGAGCACATCCGGATCCATGGCACTTTCTCTGAGTAAATCAATCACCGAATTAAAACTATGGTAGGGAAAATGCAGCATTACATCTTTTTTTAACACTACATCCGTTACACGAAGGCTTTTACTAAGTGCTGGATGCACGAGCGAAGCCTTACGCACACTTTTTTCCATAACGAGGTCTGGAAAATCCATAAAATGTCTAAAATTATGAATACGGCCTCCCGGTATAATATTACTTTTTTGAGTGAGCTGTAAACGACGAATTAAATAATCGAGTAAACCAGCGTCCATTTCCCTGTCGTACACAAAACGAACAGGCTTTCCCTTCCGTCTATTTTTTAAACCCTTTTCGATTTTTTCGATGAGGCTACTAGCTAGATCATTGTCAATATCGATTTCTGCGTCTTTGGTGATTTTAAATATGGCAGATTCAAAATAATCAGAATCGAAATAAGAAAATATAACAGGCAAATTGAACCGAATAATATCTTCAAGTAAAATAATTTGATGCCCTCCGGTTTTAGTAGGTAGTTCTACAAAACGTCCAATGGCAGAAACTGGCACTTCAATTAATGCGTATTTACTTTTATAGGCACTATTTTTTTTGCGCATTACAATACCTAAATAAATACTCTTATCCCTCAAATAAGGCATTTGATCAATAGACTCTACCATTAAGGGTATTACATTACCACGCACCTGGCTATCAAAAAAATCTTTTACAAAAACTTGTTGCTCTTTGGATAAATGCTTTTCATCTATCAGCGTTATGTTTTCTTTTTTTAAATCACGTACAATATTTTTCCAAATACGGTTAAATTCATTTTGCTGCTCAAGTACAATCGTTTGTATTTCATCTAAAATACTTTGCGAGTGCTGCTCTAAATGCATATCAAGCTTTTTGCCCTTGCCTTTAAACTCAATCATTCGCTTGAGTGTTGCAACACGTACTCTAAAAAACTCATCTAGGTTATTAGAAAAGATGCCTAAAAAACGGATACGCTCTTTTAAGGGTACAGTTGGGTCGTTGGCTTCTTGCAACACCCTTCCATTAAAACTCAACCAACTTAAATCTCGAGGTATATAAGAATACTTAGGCATAAATCATTACAATTTGTAGTGTGCGATATTACAAAACAAGGCAGGCATCTTAACAAGCTTACTTCTAAAGTTACAATTTGTTAACATAGGCGTAAAGATTTGTTCATATTAGAGTTATTACTTTGACAAACAACCCTAATGGAAAAAAGAGACATTGACGTTCTCGTTCTTAGCGATTTACACCTCGGCACATTTGGCTGCCACGCTCAAGAAATTGTAACTTATTTAAAAAGTGTGGCTCCCAAGGTATTGGTTTTAAATGGCGATATCATTGATATCTGGCAGTTTAAGAAGCATTATTTTCCAGCTGCACACATGCAAGTAATCAAGCAAATTTTTAGTTTATTAAGTAAGGGTACAAAAGTCTATTATATAACGGGCAACCATGACGAAGCACTTAGGCGCTACACCGATTTAGAAATGGGTGGCTTTACCCTCACCGACAAAGTGGTACTAGAACTAGATGGTAAAAAAACCTGGATTTTTCATGGTGATATTTTTGATGCCACCACCAAAGGAAGTGCAAAAATCATTGCAAAGCTTGGCGGTCATGGTTACGATTTACTTATCATGATAAATAGCGCCATTAACTGGGCCCTTAAACTAATGGGCAAAGAAAAAATGAGCTTTAGTAAAAAGGTAAAAAATAGCGTTAAAAAAGCAGTGTCTTGGATTGGCAATTTTGAACAAACAGCCGCTGAGCTAGCGATAGAGCAAGGATACGACTATGTTATTTGTGGTCATATACATCAGCCTCAAAAAAGAATGGTCACCAACGAGCATGGCTCAGTGATGTATTTAAACAGTGGTGATTGGATCGAAAATTTAACGGCACTGGAATACGTAAATGGCGAATGGAACATTCACCAATACAATGAAAAAGAGCAAGCTGCAAAAGTAGTCCCTATTTTAAGTACAGAAAATAAATTACCAGAACTAAACGTACTTACTAAAGACGTTGCCCTGTTTTTTAATAGTTTAATAGCACAGTAGATGAAAATATTTTACGCAGTACAAGCAACCGGTAATGGCCATATTAGTAGAGCTGTTGAACTATTACCCTATTTGCAACAATATGGACAAGTAGACGTTTTTTTAAGTGGCGAAAACAGTCATTTACCTACTAGCTTACCAGTAAAATATAAAAGCAGAGGTGTTTCGTTATTTTATGGAAATAGAGGTGGCCTCAACTATTTTAAAATGTGGCAAAAATTTTCAATTAAAAGAATTTGGAAAGAAGCCAAAGCATTACCAGTAGAGGATTACGATATTGTGATCAATGATTTTGAATGCATCACCTCACTAGCATGTAAACTAAAAAATAAACCCAGCATTCAATTTGGACACCAAGCAAGTTTTAAAAGTTCATTATCACCAAGGCCCAAAAAAAGAGAATTTATTGGCGAATGGATTTTGCAAAATTATGGTACTGCAACTGCATATTTTGGGCTTCATTTTAAAGCCTATGATACCGGCATTTTCAATCCCGTTATTAAAGCGGATATCATAGCTGCCAACTTAATAAATAAAGGGCATGTAACGGTTTATTTATCGCATTATTCTAAAAAAGTAATCACCAACCAATTACATAAAGCACCAGGCATCAGGTTTGAAGTTTTTACCAAAGAAGTAAAAACAGAAACCATCGAAAAAAATATTAGGTTCATGCCTATTTCAAACGAAGGCTTTACAAAAAGCATGATTGAAAGTGCCGGCGTTATTACGGGTGCTGGATTTGAAACCCCTGCAGAAGCGCTATACTTAGGCAAAAAACTATTGTGCCTTCCAATTAGAGGGCAGTACGAACAGTTATGTAACGCAGCAGCGCTAGAACAATTAGGTGTACCGGTGGTTGCAAAAATGCATGCAACCTTTTTTGTAGATATTGCCAAATGGTATGATCAGCCTGCTCCAACACCATTAACACTGGAGTACAGTACGTACCAACTAGTACAAATGGTGATTGAAAAAGCAAAATCTTTACAACCAACCAAAAATCGGGTAGATGAAATGGAGAGATCAAACAGCTTTGCCTTGTAAAAATCTCTAAACCAATAGCCCGAATTTTTTACGGTGCGTAACTGTGTTTCAAAATCGGTGTGTACAAGACCAAACCTTGTACTATAACCATAAGCCCATTCAAAATTATCGGTTAAGGTCCAGGCGTAATAGCCTCCAATAGGTACGCCTTCGTTTTTAGCTTGCAATACTGCGCCTAGATACGCTTTAAAATAATCAATGCGCTCTTGATCATTTACTACTCCATTATGCAAATGATCTTTAAAACAAGCGCCTCCTTCTGTTACAATAATTTGTTTAACACCCGCGTAACTACCAAACCTTTTAAGCATCTCATAAAAGCTGTTTGGATCAATCTCCCAACCAATTGCAGTATGCAGCATTTTTCTTTGTTTAGCACTCACTTCGGAAGCCGAAACATAGGGTATTAAAGGATTGTGCTTGATGGTAACTGAAAAATAATTTTGAAGCCCGATATAGTCAAAATCAAATTTTAATTTATCAATAAAGCGCCACGCCGTTGTGGCAATATGCAACTTATCTAAAAAATCAAATTGATCTAGTTGCGGAAAACCCATACCTAATGTGGGCTCTATAAACAAACGGTTTAAGAGTGCATCAGCTCTATTTGCGGCAGCAATATCTTTATCACTATTTGTATATGGCTTGGCTTCTGATATTGAAAAACTAGTGCCAATAATAGCCTGCGGACAGTGCTCCCTAATAATTCTACCACCCTCTGCGGTGCAATAAGCTGCATTAAAAATAGCTGGAAAAACATTTGCAGTACCCATTTTACCAGGGGCATGCATCCCAATCATATAACCAAGCGCCGTAAATGCAAATGGCTCGTTCATCACTATCCACTGCTGTACTTTTTTGCCGTAATGCGTTGTTAATAGCGTTACATATTTAGAAAACCACTTGATCATATCTCTACTGGTCCATCCACCTTGCAATTCAAGTGCATGGGGTAGGTCCCAATGGTAAATAGTAACAACCGGTTCTAAGCCATTTGCGACGCATTCATCAATAACGCGGTGGTAAAAATCGATACCTAATTTATTAACCTTTCCTATACCGTCTGGTAATACCCGACTCCAAGCAATAGAAAACCTAAATACTTTAAAGCCTAGTGCTTTAGCAAGTAAAATATCGTCTTTGTAACGGTGGTAAAAATCGGCCGCATGAGTGGGCCGCGCACCACCTTTAATGACGTTTCTTTTGCGTGCGAAAACATCCCACACAGATAAACCTTTCCCGTCCTCAAATGCTGCGCCTTCATTTTGTGGTGCGGCCATACCCACACCCCATTTAAAATCAGATCCAAAATCTTGTACAAAAAATGTTTGTTTATGCAACTGATTAAATTTTGTCTAAAATTTAGGATCCAATAAAGACAAGCCTTCTAATGACTCCGCTACACTTTTTGATAACTTTATATTTAAAAACGTAGCTATGGTTGGAAAAATATCAACAATAGCAGTTCTATTTTCAAAAGCATGATGATTGGGTCGGTGGTTCATTACTAGCCAAGTATTGCGCTCAGCATCAGACTGTCCGCCATGATCTTTTCCTGTTAAAGCATCCCTGCCATGATCAGTAGTAATGATAACAAGCCACTCTTCGTTAAAATTTTTTTCTCTATAATTTACCGCTTGCATTATGGATCCAATTTGTTTGTCAAGCATAGAAATAGCCGTATCAAGCTCCGGACTTTTCCCATATTTATGTCCCATATCATCGGTGTATTCTAGATATACCCAAGACATATCTGGAGCACTATCTTTAATAACCTTGCTAGCTTCGGCAACTACTTTTTCATCAATCAAATGAATATATTTTGCGTTTTTATCGTGCGGAAATTGAATGGTATCTAATTCGTAACCGTCTCTGTGATAATCTACCTGTAAATAATTTGTTTGCGCTAGTCCATCACCTACTAGTTTAGTTCGGTTATCTAGCCATGTACTAAATACTCCAATTTTTTTTGATGGATACTGCTCTTTAAATACTTTAAAAATAGTAGGGTAATTGTAATTTGGGGTTTTAATATCGTTGTCTACTACACCATGCTTATTTGTCCAAGTGCCTGTAAGTAATGAGTTGTAGCCTACTGCAGAAATAGTTGGCGATTGCGTAGGGCCGCCCTTTTCGCCACCTACATAACAAGGCAAATAAGCACCTTTACTTATAATGGCATCAAATTCAGGCTTGGTTGCTTTTTCTAATTCGGAGGCAGGAATGCCATCGGCAATAACAAATAAAACTTTTTTATTTTGAGCCGATGCAAATTGCATACTGCATAAAATCACTAGAAAAATTCGAAACATAAGTAATACTTTATAACACCTAAGATAACGATTCTTCAAGTGAAATAGAAGCCCATTTATTTTTCTCTACAATCCAGTCGGATGTGTGCTTATTTATTTTCGATAAAATTTCCCAGGCAGCAGCTGTTTGCTCTTTTGTTGGCGCTGTACTTATATAATTTGGGTTTCGGACCACGGATGCAACAATTTCACCACTCAGTAAATAAGCATAGTCTTTAAAGATTTTACCTATCACGTGATCTTTTTTTCCAAAAAAACAATCTCCAATGATGATGCCAATAACACTTTGTTTAGAGGCATTTAAAATCATCATGTTTTCAATAAAAGCGATTGGCTCCTTTTGATTATTAAGCAGTATGTACATAACTGGCTTGGCAATTTATAAATACCAACACCGTAAAGCTGCATATTAATGCTTACTTAACTGTTTCCGTAATGTTATCAAAATGTAATGTAATTGTTACGCCTTTGCGTAGGCGTCCACCATAAACACCGCAGTATCAGCAAAATCTTTGCCTTTATTCATTTTATCAAGAGCTGCGCGCTCATAAGCAAGTTCTTCGGTTTGCGTAGTTAATACGCCAAATATAAGAGGGATAGTAGCCTGTGCAGAAAGTACCGCCATGCCTTCTGTAACATACTGGCAAACATATTCGTAATGATCTGTATCACCTTTAATAACAGCGCCAATCACAATTATAGCATCATACTTTTTAGTATCGATTATTTTTTTTGAGTAACCAACAAGCTCTACAGCACCCGGGCATTGAAGTAATACATACGGTGTTTGGATAGCATTGAGTTGGTTAACACAACCCTGCGTAAGTAAATCCGTTATTTCGATATTAAAAGTCGCTTGTATAACTGCAATCATGATTTATAATTTTATGTGGTGGTGTCCGATATTAATTTTAGCATCTAAATATGCCTGATTGTGCTGATTAACTTTTGCAGGTACATGTTGCGTCGTAAAACTAATACCCGCAGCTTTCACAGCAGCCTCCTTTAATGGATTATTGGTAATAAGTGTAATTGATGTGTAACCAAGCATTTTTAAAATAGAAATGGCGTCGTCATAATTTCTATCATCGGCCGGAAGCCCTAAAGCTTCGTTGGCTTCGTAGGTATTTAAACCCTGCTCTTGTAAATGGTAGGCTTTAATTTTATTGGAGATACCAATACCCCTTCCTTCGTGATTTTTTAAATAAACAACAGCGCCGTTTTTATTTTGCGCTATGCTTGCAAGCGCATGGTGCAGTTGACTTTGACAGTCGCAACGCAAACTTCCAAAAATGTCACCAGTAGCACATTCTGAGTGAATACGAACCATCGGAATGATCCCTTCTACTTCATTTGTTTGAAGTACATAATGCTCTACCAAACTAATAGGGTTTTTAAAAACCTTAATGGTAAAATTGCCAAATTTTGTTGGGAGTTGCGCTTCCGAAATAAGTTCCATGCTATTGTATCTTTTTTCGGTAATCAATTAATTGCTGAATGGTAATAATAGGCAGTTGATGATGGCTTGCAAATTCAAACAGTCCATCTCGGCGCATCATATTTCCATCCGTATCCATAATTTCACAAATAATTGCAGCATCAGGTTGGTTGGTAAGCATACACAAATCAACACTCGCTTCTGTATGACCCGGCCTAGTTAAAACGCCACCTTCTTTTGCAACAACCGGAAATAAATGTCCGGGCTTAATAAAATCGTTAGGCGAACTATGATCACTTGCAATATGCGCTGCAGTTATAGAACGCTCTTTGGCTGAAATACCCGTGGTAATACCAAATGCAGGCGTTGCATCTATTGAATCATGAAAGGCCGTACTAAAAGGATCCTTAGCGTTACTAGGTACTGGATGTAAATCTAATTTTTGTGCTATTTTTTTTGAAATAGCAATGCATACAAGACCACGTGCATTTGTAGCACAAAAATTTACTTTTTCAGGTGTTGAAAGAGCCGCGCTAAATACAATGTCCCCTTCATTTTCTCTACCCTCATCATCTACCACCACAAGTAGTCCACCATTTGTAAAATGAGCTAATGCGGTATGTATGGAACTAAACAAATGATTCATAATTATTTTGATAACAACTTTTCGGTGTACTTGGCTAAAATGTCAAATTCAATATTTACCCTATCTCCTATTTTTAAAGCACTTAAATTGGTTTTTTCAAGTGTGATAGGAATAATACAGAGTTCTAACAAATTTTGATCTGTTTTGTTGACCGTTAAACTAACGCCGTTAATAGTTATAGAACCCTTATACACTGCATATTTTGAAAAAGAAGCATCAAAAGCAATGGTAATAAACCATGCAGTATCAGATACCACAATATTTTGTACAAGTGCCGTATCATCTACATGACCCAGTACATAGTGACCACCTAAAAAACTAGTAGGCTGTAATGGAAGTTCAATATTAACCTTACTACCTGCTACGTAATACTTGATAATAGTTTTAGAAATAGACTCCGTAGATACAAAAAACGACATCGTATCGTTATGGATGGCAATTACAGATAAACAGGCCCCATCAATGGCTACACTATCGCCCAGTTTAACACGAGGTGTCACAGAAGTACTGGTAACATCAAGTTTCCAGCCTGTTTCTTGTACATCAATAGCTGAAATGCTCGCGGATTCAACAATTCCAGTAAACATGGGTTGATTTCTTTAATTTTGAGGCGCAAAGATATGCGATGACAACATTAGAACACTTAATTGAAGCATTAAGTTTAGCCAAAAAAGCAGAAAGGAAAAATATTAAGGGAAATCCTTTTGTAGGCGCTATTGTTGTGGATGAAAATGGCGCCATTATTGGATCTGGCTACCACAAAAAATGGGGTGATAAACATGCCGAAGTTTACGCTATTGAGGAAGCCTTGGCACACACGCCAGATCTAACAAAAAGCAGCCTCTATGTAACCCTAGAACCATGTTCGCACCATGGAAAAACACCTCCTTGCACCGATTTAATTATACAATCAGGAATCAAAAAGGTATTTGTTGGCTCACTGGACCCAAATCCTAAAGTATCCGGATTTGAGCTACTCAAACAAAAAGGGCTAGACATACAGTTACTTGAACTAAAAGAGGCAGTCGAATTAAATAAAGTTTTTTTTACCAATCAGAAAAAACAAAGACCCTTTGTACGTTTAAAAATTGCTGCAACAATAGCCGGGAAAATGGTAGACTATGAAGCAGATTCTAAATGGATAACAAATACGAAAAGCAGAGCTTACGTGCATTCAAATATTAGAACTGAGGTAGATGCCGTTTTATCAACTGCAAAAACAGTGATTGAAGACAAGGCCACCTTAAATATTAGAATTGAAAATATACCCAGCATAGAACTTAATGCGGTCATTATTGATAGAACAGGCTCCATACTTGATGAACAATATGCAACCCTGCCAATATTTTATCAAAGAACCCATACAAAAGTTTTTATTGTAACTGCACCTAATGCAATTGCTCCTACTAAGCCATTACCTAGTAATATAGAAATCATTGAAACACCATTCAATTCAAATAAAGAAATAGATATAAATATTTTAGGAAAACAACTCCTAGAAAAAGGCTTATACAGTATTTTAGTGGAAGCGGGTGAAATATTTAGCACCTTCCTTTTGACAAAAAAATGGGTTGATGAATTAGATTATTTCATTGGTAGTAAAATTTTACTTGATAATCAAGCAGTGGCTGAATCTGCGATTTCAAAAATTATAGTATTAAACCAAGAGCTGCCATTAACACTACTAAGCGCTATACCGTTTGACAATGATATTTATTTACATTACGCGATAAAGTGATTACAAAATTTCTTTAATAAAACCCGCTAGCTCCCCTGCAATTTCTTCATGCTCTTCCAAAGATGTATGTCCGTCACAACCAGCATGATACTGTTTTTTAAAAAAATATGATGATACTTTATTATCGCCATCCGCTTTAGTAATCTTAACAACCGATTCTATGGTTTTTACCATAAAAGCCTTGAGTGAAGCGTCTGCCATAGGACTAGAAAGACAAATAAAATTAGCTGCCGGATATTTAGCACGCAAATTTTTTATAAATCGAACATAATTACTTACAAAAAGAGCCGAGTCTTGAACACCATCATTTTGACCCAAACAAATAGTTACGATTGAAGGCTGATAGCTTGCAAAATTCCATGAAATTTTATTTTCACTCATATTTATTTTATCAAAAACAGTTGGCATGGTTAAAGGCAAATTGCAACAACTATGCATGAGACCAATACCAGAAACAGAAGACAAATGTACTTGAGCATTTAATTTTCGTCCAAGTAACATGCCATAACTCATATATGCATTGTGCTGATCATACCAATTTCCTTTGCCACAAGGCACCAAAGACTGGTCACTACCTGTTCCACAAGTAATTGAATTACCAATACATTCTATATATGTAACAAAAGTAGGTGCCGCCTCTCGCAGGTTTTTGCTAAGTAGTCCTGCAAAAACTAAGCCACCAATATTTGCCTCTGTGTTTTTACAAACCTGGAGTGTATGCCAACTTTTTTTTGAAGCGCCTACCACCCAAATGGTATCTCGGGCTTTAGATAGTTTTAACCGAACTGGCTTATTATCCAACACCACTTCAATATAATTATGATTGGATCCCCACTTAATTTCATCTTCTAAAATAATGCCACAAGAATCTCCTTTAAAAACACAATCAATGGTAACACCTGGTTGCCAAAAAGCCGGGCGCAATGGATTGGAAAAATCAATCCGTCCCATATAATGAATGGCTTTGTGTGTAGGCAAAAAATGCTGGTACCCTTGCTGTTGTGAAAAAGCATTTTGCACAACTAGCAAAATATACAACACAATAAACAGGTACTTTTTTTGCATGTAGGGAGTATTAAAATTAGTTATTGCAACAAATGACTAATGCGGTTAGCAACTTCGATACAGGCCCTGCTGTTGTGGTAAGGGCATTTCCAAAAACCTGCTTTTTCTTTGTTAAGCAAATTTCCTGATGCATCATAACCCCAATACCACTCACCAAATCTAGCATCCTTAAATTGATTTTTAATTACAGCCCAACTCGTTAATGAATGTTGGAGATAAATAGTATTACCACTATTTTCAAATGCATTTAAAAAGCCTACCATCGCCTCGGCTTGGGGCCACCAGTCTATGCCTTTATCCAAAACCTTGGTATGAATATCGTAGTCATTATAAACAGCACCCTCCGGAGACAAATTTGCTGCAACTTCTGACGCCATGGCCTGCGCAATATTTGTAAATTTTTCTATGCGCAACGCATCTTTTGTGATAACAGCCGCTTCCTGTAAAAGCCAAGCGGCTTCAATATCGTGACCAAAAGAAACCTCACTAGCTGTGCTTGTCCAGTCTTTTTCAAAAAATAATTTTTGTTGAGATGTTGCTGGATCAATAATATGCTGCTCAAAAATTACAAGGAGTTGTGTAACCGATTGCTTAAGCGCCTCGCTAGGTAAAACAGTATACAGCTTTGCATACGCCTCAATCACATGCAAATGCGTATTCATAGATTTGATCGCATTTTGATCTTTATC
>Ga0102896_1000287_pt1 | contig 17647 bp, 5 predicted proteins | sample Colrivmet1554A02_FD_78457 | JGI IMG/M metagenome (GOLD analysis project Ga0102896, IMG submission 78457) | Estuarine microbial communities from the Columbia River estuary - metaG 1554A-02 | ecosystem: Environmental > Aquatic > Marine > Intertidal zone > Estuary | place: USA: Columbia River...
TACAAGTTGAATTAGTGAATGAAGTGAAAAAAATACTGGGTTATAACTGCAAACGTGCGAATTTAAAAGCTAACGGCGTAACTACAACCTATTGGTATACCAATGAACTTAACTTTGATATAAAGCAGCAGGCCATCGTAAATAAACACATACCAGGATTTCCATTAAAGTATAATACGGTGAAAGACGGATTATATATGGAATTCGAAGTGACTAATATTGAATTCACCATCAAAGATCCTGAAACTACATTCTCCTTGTTAATTCCCCAGGGGTTTAAAGTAGTAAATTAAGAGCTTTACGGATTAACAATATCCAGATTTACTAATCTATTCTTAGCGTTAGATGCTGCGTTACACGGAGAACAACGAATAACTGGATCCGTTTCCCCTTTGGATATTACCTTCAATTTACCAGAATCAACTCCTTTTGATATAAGTAATTTAGCCACTGCTTTGGCACGCATTTCTCCTAGATAACTGTTGTAATCTGTCGTTCCAATGTTATCAGTTCTTCCAACCAATACTAGTTTATACGATTGATTTGCATTTAAAAATTCAATAAATTCAGTTAAACTATCTGGAATATCCTTAATCACATAACTGTCAAAATCAAAGTAGAATACAATATTTTTAACACTCACGAAGGGCACGATTTTAGCGGTATCTATGGTGTCTTTCTTACTTACAATTTCTTGCAATTTAGGATAACTATAAGTGAATATGTCATCATCTCCTTGCCCATTATATCTATTCGATGTAAACATCATGGAATCTTTAGCAATGCTACAAAACCCATAATCATCTGACGCACTATTTATGGGAGAAGGTAGGTGTTTAGTAAATGCTTTATCCGCTGAACCCATAGGAAAGGAATATACATCTAATCCACCATATCCCATTCGGCCATCGCTGGAAAAGTACAATATCGAATCTCCACTGAACACCGGGAATACTTCATTTCCGGATGTATTTAATTGATTTATTTTAGTTGGATATGCCCAATTCCCATTAACCAATTCCACGCGATATAAGTCACTATCCTTCTTAGATTTAGGTTTAGCGCTAAAAACGACCACATTACCTAAATCATTAATGGCTATACTAGTTGATTCTAAACTATCTACAGCAAGAAATGGACTTAAATTTTCGATGGTCAGTTTTTCTGAAAGTGTACCTTTATAATTAGCGGGTTTAATATAGTTTCCTTGCTTATCATAACCACTTAAGTTACACACTACGACACTATTTTCACTAACAGAAATAGCATTAAATGTCATGTAGGTAATTGGGGGATTAGTGACAGCAATTTCATTCCAGATTTGTCCTGAAGACGCTACTTGTATATCTTTTGTTTGAATGGGAAAAACTATATAGGGTACTTTATACAAGAATTCAGCGTCAATTAAATCTCTGTTTTTATCAACCTCTGCTGTTTTGGTGATTCCTTTTTCCTTTAATGCGATGACATTGCCCTTCCAAACATCAATCGTAGCATCTGCTCTGGATGAGTTATTTGTAAAACTCTTAAGGTTAGCTAAAGATTCTTTTGGCCATGTATTAATTACATCGATGGCTTGAATCATTTGATCAAGGTCTTTGTTTTTCTCTTTCGTTCGATATTCAATTAAATACTTCTTTGCCACATCATATTTTCCTATGGAATAAGCAGAATAACCATGAGCGTAGATAAAAAAAGGCTCAATATTCGGAGATTTCACCAAAGAGTCAGTCATGCGGTATGCACGATCAAAATCACCTACACTGAAATAAGAAAAGGTTAGATTCTTCAGTTGTTTTAATGAGAGTTTTTTTGATGCTTGATATTTCTCATAGGCACTAATTGCCTTAGAATATTCATAGCGATTAAATAATTTATCAGCGTCATCAAGGGTTTGCCCTATACTAACAAATGCAGTAAAAAGAAAAACGGAGAAAAGAACCTTCATTAATTACCAGTATTGTAGATTCTATTACGTTTTAACCAAGGAATGGAAGAGTCTTCGGTTTTCTTCGTTCGAATTTGTAGTTCAAGAAATACTTCGTGTGAACCATTAGAATATCTAGCAATATCAGATAAGGTATAATCATACGAATAGCCAAATTTTAACGGTCCAACTTGTCCTCCAATTAATCCAACAACATCGGCATTGTGTCTGTAAGATCCTCCAATCCAAAAGTATTTATTAAAGGTAAAAAGTAAGGTTCCATCAAATTGAAAAACACCCGCTTCAATCGCTTGAGCCATGACAGTAGGTTTTATGCCAAAGTTCTTTGTGATTTCAAAATGATACCCACCAATGAAATAGTAATGACGAACCAATGGGCTGTTGATGCTTGAATCGAAATTGAATAAGTCACGATTCATTTGAACCAAATTATAGGCTGAAACACCAGCAAAACCTTTGTTTTTATAATGATAGAATATACCTGCATTGGCATCAGGTACAAATTGGTTATTAAAACCTTTAAGTACTGTAGGGTCATTGTCAATATACGTATCTAATTTAGTTACATCAATAAAATGTTGTGTTAACGACAAACCTAAACCAAAGCCTAATTTATGATTATATGCTTTGTCTAACTGAAGGTGATAAGCACCTGAAAACGTAATACCAGTTCTTCTGCTCGGTCCAGCTAAATCATTATAAATGTTAGCCCCTATCCCCATTTTATCTGCAACTCTGCCATGTGCAGTTAGAAATTGCGTGGTTGGAGCACCGGGGAAATTAGTCCATTGTTTTCTGAAATTCAACTGAACAGGGGTATAGTCCTTAGATCCCACAGCACCCGGATTAAGAATGTATTCATTAAATAAATACTGTGAATTTAAAGAGACCTGCTGGGCTTGTACGTGTAGCGTTACCCCTAACAGAATTGCGATAGTATATAGTGTATTTCTCATTTTATTATGTTGATTGTTCCAGTGACAGGAGCTCTGTCTAAATAATTTAAGTTAATGATGTAATAGTAAGTTCCAGCCGGCAATTCTTTGGTGTTATATGTGCCGTCCCATGGAGTGTATGTACCTTTTTGTTCAAATACTAAATTCCCCCATTTGTTGAATATTGTAAGTGATAGGTCAGGATATAAAGTCATGTTATCAATCACCCAAGTGTCATTAATTTGGTCGTCATTCGGGGTGAAACAATTTACGGGATCAATACAAGCAATAGGGTTAATTGGTACTATCACAGAATCTGTTCCAGTACACCCTAAGGCATCGGTGATAAGCACCGAGTATAAAGTATTTGATAAGGACTCATTAAGTGCATTTGATGTGCCATTTGACCATAAATAGGTATATGAACCAACGCCACCTGTGGCTTCCACCAATGCGCTACCGTCTGCTTGGTCAATACAACTTACCGCTGTGGTTGTAATGGTACTACTAATTGGTTCAGGTGAAACAATTACAATTGATGCAGAGTCTGTACAATTCTTGGTATCTGAAACAAGCACTTCGTAGGTTCCAGATGACAAATTAGATAGATCTTCTGTTACTTCGCCATTTGACCATTGGTATGTATAACCAGGATTTCCTCCGAATACAGAAATATCTATGGCCCCATCCGTTCCTCCAAAACAAGTAACCATGACATCGTTGGTAGTGATATATAATGAATCGGGTTGTGGGAGAATCAAGAAATATTCATAAAAACATCCATTGGAATCAATGATTTCAACTTGATAGGTATCTTTCGGAAAGTCGATTAAATCTTCGGTTTGTGCGGAAAGTGCAAAGGTGGAATTAAACCAAGTAAATTGGTACGGAGGCGTCCCACCAAGGGTAGATAAATCAATTAGCCCATCACTTAATCCGTAACATGTAACAGGGGTGATTAATTCGTTTATTGTTAGGGCTGCCGGTTGATAAATCGTCATGGAATCAGCAGCCGTACATCCATTCGCATCCGTTACAAGGAATGAATATATACCAGCCGTAAGCGAATCATTCAAGGCATTACTCGATGCATTAGACCACGTATAGGTATATAGTGGAGTTCCTCCTGTTACTGTTAAATCTATAGTTCCGTTATTACCATCTCGGCACGTTACATGGGTGGTGGTAAACGAATAGGCAATAGGGAATTGTGGTTCTGTTAGTTCGATAGAATCTAATTTCAAACAACCGTTAGCATCAGTTATAGTTACTTGGTATGTCCCTGCCGGAATGGAAGATTGATCTTCGGACGTGATTCCATTACTCCAAACATATGAATAGGGAGGTGTTGCTCCAAATGCCGTTAGATTAAGACTTCCGGTACTGTCGCCGTTACATAGAATATTTATTCCTGTAAGCGAATTATTTAGTACGGTCGGTTCTGTTATCACAAAGGTATCGGCGATGGAACACCCATGATTATCAATTACCGATAAGACATATGTTTCCGCAGGAATGGAGGTTAAATCCTCCGTGTTAAATGCTAATAAATATAAACCATTTGACCAATTGTAATCGTACGGTAAGGTTCCACCAGAAACTGATGTATTTATTGATCCATTCGTGAACCCATTACAGGTTACATTTATCAAAGAATGTGTAATGCTCAAAGGAGCATTTGGTTGAGTCACATTTAAATTTCCTGATAAATTACAGCCATTAAAGTCTGTAATAGTAAAGGTATACGCACCAGCGGTTAAATTTGAAATCGTTGATGTATTCTGTCCACTTAACCAATTGTATGAATACGGTAAAGTTCCGCCTGCAGCATTGATTGCGATAGAGCCAGTGGAATTACCAAAACATAAAACATTAGTAATCGTTGATGTGGATGATAATGGCAATGCTGGTTCTGTAATTATTTGATTCATGGATGAAATACATCCGTTAGCATCCGTAATAGTTACCGTGAACGTATCTGCTGGAATCTGAAGTAAATCTTGAGTTACTGCGATATTTTGATTAGCAGCGTTTACCCAAGTATAGCTGTATGGAGCGTTTCCACCGCTAACGCTAAGGTTAATACTTCCATCGTTTCCTCCATGACAATTCACATTGGTATAAGTTAATGAGCTAGAAACTATACTTGGTTGGCTTATTGTTGTGGAATTAGAAATAGAACATCCGTTAGCGTCGGTAATATTTACCGTATATGTACTAGCTGGCACATTAGCAAGTGTTGTACTGTTTTGAGCATATACAGTACTTGTATTTTGCCAATTGTATGCATATGGGGGTGTCCCACCGGTTGCGTTAACCGAGGCAATTCCATTCGAAAACCCAAAACATGAAACGGCTGTTGAGTTCATTTGCGAAGTAATAATCGTTGGTTGTGCTATCGTGTAATTCGAAGATTTTACACACCCTTTGTTATCGGTAATAGTAACAGAATAATTACCTACGGTTAAGCCCGTGATGTCTTGATTACTTGATCCAGTGGTCCATAAATACGTATAAGGAGCCGTTCCACCCCACGCTTGTAAATCGATTGAACCATTCGATCCACCATAGCAAGTTACATTACTAAGCACTGCAGAATTGTTCAACATTTGATTCGGTTGCGTTACTTGATAACTGTTAGATAACCCACAGCCATTATTGTCTGTAATCTGAACTGCGTATGTTCCAGCTGAAACACTTGATAGATCCTGTATTGTTGAAACAGTATTTCCTAAAGAATTAGTCCAAACATATGAATAGGGAGGGGTACCACCTAATGGTGTAATATTGACGCCACCTGTTGATCCTCCAAAACAATTCACATTTGCAATGATTCCGGAATTACTTACAGGGCTTGGAGCAGATACTACATACGCTCCGTTTACCGAACACCCAGATACATTGTCGATTACGTTTACTGTGTATGTCCCAACGCCCAAACCGAAGTTACTAGACGTATTAATTCCGTTTGACCAACTTATGGAATAGTTACCGCTTCCACCTGAAATTGAAACTAAGGCAGAACCATTTGATTGTCCGAAACAACTAACATTTGACCCCGACATAGTCAAAGATGGGCAAGGGGGCGGGGTGTTATTCCCCCATGTCAGGAAAATTATTAATGAAAAGAATAGTGTCTTTATGTACTTCATAATTAGCGAATAATGGTCAAGGTACCTGTAAGTTTTGATGTGGCTGGGTCGTTGAGTTCAATGATATAGTAATATACCTCCGACGGTAATGGATTATTATTGTATGTTCCATCCCATGGGGTGTATAGCCCTTCTGATTTAAATACAAGATTACCCCATTTATTGAATACTTGTACCGAGGCATTCGGATATAAATACATGTTATCTATAACCCATGTATCATTAAATTGATCTCCATTCGGTGTAAATGTATTTACTGGATTTACGCAAGGAATTAGACTAGGTAAAATTTCCACAGTAATCGTTGCGATGCAGGAGTTATCATCTGTTATTGTAGCAACATAGAATCCAGCACTCAAGTTTGAAATGGAAGGAACATTTTCACCAGAAGACCAAGCAAAACTGTAAGGTGAAGTTCCACCATTAACAGTTAACGAAATTGCACCATCTGCTTGATCAACACAACTCACATTGATAACTTCTGAGCTTATTAGTATTGAATCTGGTTGATTGACATTTGCTGCAATTGAATCTATACACCCTTGATTATCCGTAATTTGAACACTATAGTAACCCGCAAGTACATTTGATAAATCTTCGGTTAGGTATTGTCCATTATTCCAATTAAACTGATAAGGTGGGGTGGACCCTGTTACTGTTAAATCAACCATTCCCGTGGCGCTTTGATAACAAAGTGCATCTGTAGGTTGGATTGCAAGGTTAAAAGGAGTTGGCTCGTTCACTTGAACAATGGTATCTACAACACACCCCTTATCGTCGGTTATCACGAAAAGATATGACCCTACAGTGATAGAATCTAAGCGTTCACTTGGATTGTTAAGTAGTATATTGTTTTGGTTGCCCCAATTAAAGTAATACGGTTGGGTACCCCCTGTAATCGTCATTTCAATGATACCATTTGAATATCCATGACATGATGGATCGGTAACATTAATAGCAACATTTAATCCTTGTTGCGGTTGCTGCACATTCGCACCGCTAAAGGCTGTACATCCGTTATTATCTGTTACCAAAATTGAATAAGGACCCGCTAATACATTGGTGATCTCCGTTGAAGTGGCACCGTTACTCCAAGCATATTGATAAGGAGCAGTACCACCTACTACCGTAGCGCTTACTGAACCAGTATTCATGCCAAAACAGTCTATCGATGTGGTTTCTGTCATCACAGCAAGAGGTGATGAAGGTTGAATTATTTCGACCGTCATCGTTTCTGAACATCCGTTTGCATCAGTAACAGTTAAGGTATATGAGCCAGCAAGAATTCCACTTAGGTCTTCACTTGTCGCACCATTACTCCAAGCAAAAGAGTAAGGAAGTGTTCCTCCTGTTATGCTAGCGTTAATTGATCCCGTATTATTACCGTGACACAGCACATCAATTTTAGTGTTTGACATCGATATCGCAGCTGGTTGCGTAATGCTAGCTGAAGATGAATCAATACATCCGTGACTATCTGTAACAACGGTTAAATAGGTTCCAATGCCAATCGAAGCAATATCCTCAGTTGGTGAAGCATAAATTTGTGAATTCTGATTTATCCAACTTGAAGTGTACGGAGCTGTTCCACCAGAAATGCTTGCGTTAATCGAACCGGTTTGATTACCAAAACAATCAACCATATTTGGCGCAGTACTAACATTGAGCGGAGCTAAAGGCTGTGTAAGCGTAATCGATTGGTTAGCAATACAACCTTTTTGGTCGGTTACAGTTAAATTATAATTTCCTGCCACTAGATTTTGAATGGCTGAATTAGACGATCCGTTAGACCATGCCAAAACATACGGTGACGTGCCTCCACTGACCACCGCGTTGGCTGAACCTGTAGCATTTCCAAAACACAAGATATTGACTCCTGTTAAATTAATGGCTAACGCAGCATTAGGTTGTGCAATGGAATAGTTAAATAATGCATTACAATTATTGGCATCCGTAATACTCAAGGTGTAAGCACCCGCGGAAACATTGGTTAATGTACTGTTTGTAGAACTATTATTCCAAGAATAGTTGTATGGTGTTGTCCCACCTAGGATATTAGGTTGAACGCCTCCATTACTTCCGTTAAAACAACTTACCGCAGTAATCTGTGGGGTAGATTGTAGTGCTTGAGCGGGTTGTGAAATTACTGAAATTAAACTTGCAGAACAGCCATTGGCATCCGTCGCAACAAGGGTATAACTGCCACTAGATATGTTCAAAAGATCTTCTGTAGTTTGGGGAATAACTACCCCGTTACTTGCAGTCCATTGGAATGTATAGCCGGGTGTTCCACCCAAAGTGGTTATATCAATTGCTCCAGTTGATCCTCCATGGCATGCTACATTCGTTAGGTTTGCACTAAGCGATACCGCTGAATTTGGTTCACTCACTGTATAGGATTGAATATCCGTACAATTATTGGCATCGGTAATAGTTAGGGTATACGTACCGGCGGTTATTCCCTGAATATCTTCGCTGCTTTGACCTGAACTCCAAGAATACGTATAAGGTGTAAGTCCACCAGTTACACTAACATTTATACTGCCGTTAGTACCACCAAAACAGGTTGTATTTGTTGTTGCAGCAAATTGAACAATATCACTCGGCGCTGTTATGGAGGTTGAGCTTGTAGTGCTACATGCATTAGCATCAGTGACCGTTATAGTATAGTTGCCAGTGCTTATGTTTGATAAGTCTTGTGACAAGGATCCATTATTCCAACTGTAAGCATAAGGGGAGGTGCCTCCTGATACACTGGCATCGACCGCTCCGTTAGATATTCCACTAAAACAACTAACATTGGTTGCTTGCAGGGTAGCTTGAAGCGGATATGCCGGTTGTAACACGGTTGCTCCTGTCAGTAATTGGCAACCATTTGCATCAACGACTTGGACTTGATATGCATTGGCTGTGACATTTGATAAAGACGGTGTTGTAGCCCCGTTTGTCCATAAATATGAAAGTGGGTAAGCTACATTATTAAATGATAACGCTACCGCACCATTATTCCCTCCAAAACAACTAACTGGTGTTGCCGTACCCGATGCAGAAAGCACATCTGCAGTCATAGAAAAAGGGCTAAATGTATACGATTGAAAACCTTGCAATGACCACGTTTGATTAAACCAATCATATGAAAAAGATCCAATAGGAATGCTTGTTGACCAAACTGGTCCTACGCTAAATGTATAACCTGGCCAACCTATGGCAGGAATGGTAAATGCTGGAGTACAAACTTGTACCGAACACCAATCAATTCCAAACCAATATACACCGCAAGGATAGTAAATCGGAATACAAATTTCAGGGATATAGATAGCTGGAGTAATTTGTACAGCTGGTATGGTAAAGCCAAAGGCTAATGCGCTCATGAGAAAGTCAAAACTCACCACATCGTACGTGTGGTTAGTAATCACGCCATTTATGGTGTATGTTGGAGTTATGTTTACAGTTTCAAAATAACAGGGGAATTGATATTGCAAACTCATTCCGACCGGGAAATTGATTATACTACTTGTGGCCCAAGGACCAGCGGTATTGTTCGCTGGATTAACAATACGGTATGTGACCGGAACTGGAAACGTAAAGGAAACGTAAACCGTAGGGTCAAAATTGAAACACTGATTGTTGGTTATATTCGCGTCAAAACTTGCATCAAAGAAATTCCAACTAACACTGGCGATTCCGAAATCAAATTCACCGGCTAGGTTTTCCATAATAATACTTACATAAGGGATATTCATTGCCCCTATTAAGTCGAAAACATTTAGATTTAAGTTGAAATAGGTTGAATCACCGCATGCATCTAATTGCAATCCATTGACTGAACTTTCAGTGCTAACATAGGGTATAGTGATTTCTCCTGATAATCCATAATCGCCTAAGGCATCAGGTAATGGATAAGGTAGGAATGGTTGAGTAAACAGAGGCCCTATACCAAGACCTGATAACATAGATACCCCATTCGCATTGACAGTAACTAAATTAATATTGACCAATCCCGTATTAAATGCTGGAATTATGGGAAAGGTTCCACAACTAAATACACAAATAGTTGCGCTTGCTGATGCTCCCAATTGAAAATATACGTCCCATTTTGCTTCTCCCATCGATGGGTAAAAAGACGTTATTTCAGCCGCTGGATCTAAGGTATAGCTTGTAGCAACTGTGACGGTATCACCCTGATCATACGTGTTATCGGTAGGGGTTGTAATCGTTGCATCGATTGGATAATCTACATCTAAGGTTCCAGTGGTAAATCCAAGTAAACTAATTTTACTTCCAATTACACCAGAAATCGACCCCTGTAAGGCCGCGCCGAAAGAAAATCCTGCTACTGATCCAATCATTGAATTCCCTGTGTTAAATGAAGTATTCCAAGGAACATTAAATAAGGTGATTTCTTGATCAATTGAAAATGGACTCCAATTTGGACCCCACATGTTTTGATTATTTGTATTGAAAGGAACGTGGTGATTTACTTGTTGCTGTCCGTAAACAATCAGACTTGAGAAAACCAACAAGGTTAAGAGTATTTTATTTCTCATCGCTTACTTTTGCTTTGATGGACTGAATAATTCCAGAAATTTCTTTTTCAATGAGGGGTTCAAACATTTGTGGGTATGTAATATTCAACCAAAGAGTATTATTAATATCCCCACTAAAAATCATATATCGAACATGTGGAAGCTTGTCAATAATAAAATCTGCTTTGTAGTAACGTCCTGAAACATTGTAATCGGATGTGAATTCCTTTTCCTCAACAAGGGTGAGCCCGTTCATAGTGAAAAATTCAGGGGTCATGCCTGCACACAACCTCAGAAAATTAACATGTTCTACCGATGTCATAACAATCGATGTAGCCGAATTGAGATGTATATACCCATTAAAACTGGTTGATGACACAAAACCTTCGGGAACCGAAATTAGCCTCAAATCTGCAGCGCATTGAATCGGTTCAGGATAACTTGCTTGAGGTTTTACTTCTTTTTGCGGTGTTATTTGACCATGGACTCTTTGAAGTGTTGAGCACATGAGAGTCGCAGCAAAAAAGAGAAAGTAGTAGAAGTTTTTCATCATGCTCCTGAAGTGATTACAAAATTTTGCCAAAGTTAGGGTAATTATTCCGAACCTTCCCACAAATTCGTTAAACAATTATGAACTTTTAATTATTAAAATCTATTCCTTAGTAATTAAAGAAATTTAGCTGATATTTGCACTAATTTTCGTAACTAAAACAAGCAAAATGAGCCGCATTTTATTCTTTATTCTACTCTCGATTTCTTTCGTAGCTAAATCGGGAACATTTTACTGGATAGGTGGAACGGGTTCATGGTCATCTATGTCAAGTTGGTCACAAACCTCCGGCGGTACGGCAGGGGTGACTGTACCTTCGGTGGGAGACACAGTATACTTTAATGGGGCTTCCGGATTGACCGGAGCGAGTACTGTGACCTTAGATGTGGCCATCAATGTATCGATTTTCGATTTTTCCGCAGCCAACACCGCGTTTCAGTTTCAATGTACCTTGCCCTCCATTACAGTATCTAATATTTTAAGTGGATCAGTGAATCCAACCTTTACAGGATGGACAGGGTTTTGGAATATTACAACGAATACAACCGGATCTATTATCTCAAATGGTCGGGTTTGGACGAATGATATTAAGATGACTGGGACTGGAGTTTTGACTGCTTCAGTAATAAATTCAACTGCAGACCTATACCTCAATAGCGGTTCGATAAATTTGTCCGGAAGTAATTCAACCATTGCGAATTTTTATTCACTTACTGCTACGCCAAGAAGTATTAATCTTTCCAATAGTATACTTACACTTTCTGGAACAAACTGGAATGTGAATGCAACAAACTTTACGATACTACATACCAACGGACGTATCACTTTAACGAATTCTGGAACGTCGGTATTCACTGGCGGAGGGAAAAACTATAATGAACTACGTCTTAATTCCGGTCCAGTAACGATTATAAATAACAACAACTTCAAATTGTTAAAGTCAATCCCTGCAGGAAATATAATAAACATTAATAATGGTGATGTGCTTTCCGTGGATTCGTTATTTACCACCGGATCATGTTCCGGTAAAACTCAACTTAAGGCATTAACTGCAGGAGGTCAGGTATCGGAGTTTATTAAAACCGGATTTCCTGGATTTAAAGGTCAGTTTCTTACCCTTAACCGAGTTCATGCAGTGGTTACAGGTACTCAGACATATAACGTAGCGCTTTCAGATACGAGCAATACATCCATCGGGTGGACCTACATTGGTTCAAAATTTTATTGGATTGGAAATTCCGGAAACTATAACAGTAATGCCCATTGGTCGCTTTCGAGTGGTGGTGTTGCAACGGCATGTTTTCCAGGTAAAATAGATTCTGTATACTTCGATGCCCTGTCTTTTTCATTGCCAAATCAACAAGTAACATTTAATGTTGCACCTCAATTTGCTTACATGTCATGGGCAGCACTCAATCAACCAACGGTAGGGTTGATGCAAACAGATTTGTATGCATTTGGAGATTTGATCTTAGATGCTCAATTGTCCCTAAATCAAGGGACCCCATCGGCATCAATCATTTTTCGTGATCAAGCCACGTTAACATCAAATAACGCTGTAATCAATTCGAATATCAGTGTGGTCATGTTAAACCCTGCGGATTCACTTGTGTTGAATGGAGCGCTTCATATGACAGATTCGGTTAATTTTTCTGTATTTAATGGCGGGTTTAATACCATGAGTTACAATGCAGATTTCGGATATTTTTCTGTCGTAAACCAATTGTCTACCACCTTTCAACGGGTTCGTTTTGGCAATTCTAATATAACCATAGCTCGAAATTTTACCGATACGGCAACAACAGTAAATTTTCAGTTTTTCGCGGGTACGTCTAAAATTTACATCGGTTCGCAGGCATCCGAAAATAATTTAAGAGCCTCAGACTTAGCATTTAATGAAGTAACCCTGTTTTTCCCGAAATATGCCATCAATATTGGTGCGAATGTGGTGAATCAACCACAACGATTACAGGGAAACAACACCTTTAAAAAGTTACGGATCCTTCCAGGAAGTTATGTGCAGATTAAAGGAGGTTCAACTCAAACGATTATCGATAGTCTAGTTATGAACGGCAATTGTCAAGATTCTATTTACTTGTACTCCAGTAACAATGCGATTCCTGCCTCTTTCGTCAAAAACACTCCGGGTAATGTATCTGCGACATGCATTGATTTGAAATCGGTTGGTGCTTCCGGGACGGCAACTTTTACCGCGTATTTCTCAACGAATTCTGGAGGGGCAGCTGCCATTGCTAATTGGAATCTTTCGGCTACACCGGCGGTTACGGCAGCGTTCACAGCAGTAGGACCATTTTGTTACAATGACACAACGTTTTTCACCAATTCTTCCACTTGTTTTTCTGGAATTCCAAATGATATCACATATTCATGGTATTTCGGTGATGGAACAAACACGTTTTATGCCGATTCAGGGTATGTAGGTATTCCTACACCTTGTACACCTTGTGCCGGAGATAGCGTTTTAATTATTAATGCTGTTCCAGACACGAATGCACACATTTTTGCAGGATACGGTAGTTTTAATGTAATGCTCATAACAGAGTTTACAAATCATTGTGTGGATACCCTACAGACTACGATTCAAATCAATAACCCAGACATCTTTGTTATATGTTCTGATGCGGATACTACGATTTGTGCGGGCACTCCTGTTTCATTCAACATCGGTAGCTCAAGTAATCTGCATACCTATGCTTGGTATCTCAACGGAAATCTCATCAATAACCCACCAACTGTTAATGATACCTTGTATCAAACTTCATCGATTCAAAATAACGATACCCTAAGTTTCGTGAGTTTGGAAAGTGGGTGTGCAAGTGCAATGCAGCCAACCTTTATTTTTAGTGTAAATCCCGCACCGGTGGTTTCCTTGTCTTCCAATGATTTGGATAATACCATTTGTGCTCAAAGTTCGATTACCTTTACCGGATCGGGCGCACAACAATATCGTTTTCTTAAAAACAACGTGCCTGTTTCTGGTTTTTCACTGAGCCCCACTTATACTACAGCCGGCTTGGTCAATGGGGATGTGATAAAAGTTATTGGAAAGTATACAGCTACTGGATGTGTAGATACCTCAGCCGCAATCGTAGTACAAGTAAACCCACTACCAATTACAACCCTTACAACATCTGCTGGAAGTAATGTGATTTGTGATAATGAAAGTATTACATTCACCGGAGGAGGGGCTTCTACCTATCAATTCCTTTTGAATCATGTGCCGCTTGGGGCTCCGGGTGTAAATACATTCACTACCACAGGACTTTCTTCTTTTGATACTGTTCAAGTGGTTGGTATTTCTGCTGCAGGTTGCTCAGCGATTTCCAATCAATCCTTCGGCTATGTAGTGAACAACTTACCCAATGTTTCACTAGTATTTAATGATCTTGATACCTCCATATGTCAAGGAACTCAAGTAAACTTTAACGCGGGTGGAGGGGTACTTTATCAGTTCTATTTAAATGGTGTTCCAACGGGGCCATTAAGTGCAACGAATACCTACAACTCGAACACCTTGGTAAACAATGACCAACTCTTTGTAAAAGGAGTGTTTAATGGTTGCCAAAATTACAGCGACACCGTTGTATTTGAAGTATTAGCTGTTCCTACAACGTCCATGGTATCAAATGATTTAGATTCAACGGTTTGTCAAAATACGTCAGTCATTTTTACCGCTTCAGGTGCTTCCACATATGAGTTTTTCGTTTCGGGTGTTTCCCAAGGCCCTGCGAGCGCAGTAAACTTATTCACCACCAATGCCTTATCAAATGGTCAAAGTGTTTCTGTTGTTGGGTCGATTGGTGCATGCTCCGTTGCCGCGAGTATTCCTTTTACCATTCTGCCTCTTCCTAATGTTCCAATTTTCTCGAATAATCCGCAGAACACCTTATGTGCAGGTCAGGCCATAGGTATCAATGGTGCTGGAGCTTCCCAATACCAACTCTTTGTGAATGGGATTCCTTTCGGACCTCAACAAGGATTACCTTCATTTAATCCAATCCTTCCAGTTGGTTCAAATCAACTGAGTATTCAAGGTGTAGGAGTAAATTCTTGTATTTCTTCCAGTCCCACACTAAACGTCCAAGTAAACCCGATTCCTGTAATTACCCTTCAAAGTTCTGATTTTGATAACATATTCTGTTTAGGGGATACCGTAACCATAACTGCATCTGGTGCGAATCAGTTTCAATTTTATTTAAACGGGGCATCACAAGGAAGTTTAAGCAACACTACTACGTTTTCTTCAAATAATTTCACCAATGGTCAAACGATTACCGTGTTAGGAAGTTCTTTAGGGTGTACCGCTACTTCTGCACCAATGGCCTTTACTGTAAATCCTATACCAAGCGTAATTGTTACAAGTAACGACCCAAATAATGTGTTCTGCCAAGGAGATAACATTACCTATCAAGCTTCTGGTGCAACCACCTACACGCTTAGTTTGAACGGTCAGTTACTTGGGCCTCCAAGTGCAATAAATACACTGGCAATGCAATCTTACCCTGCGGGTTCTTACCTACTTCAAGTTACAGGGTCAACAAATGCTTGCTCAAATCAATCGTCCGTTAACATTCAAATTAATCCGAATCCCTTAGTTACATTAGTAAGTTCGAATGGTGCAAATTCAGTTTGTAGTGGTCAGAATATTATCTTCAATGCGATCGGAGCAAACCAATATCAGTTTCAGTTAAATGGCAATAATATTGGCGTTCAATCAGGAACCAATACCTTACAACTGAATAATTTATCGAATGGAGATATAGTTGGTGTAATTGGTACTTCGAATTTAGGGTGTATTAATACGAGTGTATTACCTGCATTTGTTGTAAATCAAACACCTACAACCATTTTAACTTCTACCGAATTAGACTTAGCCTTGTGCCTTGGAACTCCGGTGCTTTTCACTGCAAACGGTGCCACTAACTATCAGTTTTTTGTTAATAGCGTGTCTCAAGGACCCGCCTCACCATCCGCTACACTAACCCTAGCCAATTTACAGGATAATGATTTAGTCGAAGTTGTAGGGTCAAATCAAAATTGTATTGATTTTTCTCCCTCCTTAATTTTTAATGTATACAATTATCCAAATGTGACTATTGCGAATCAAGGGGGTAATCAAATATGTGTAGGCGATGCGGTGAATGTAATCGCATCTGGAGCAAATAACTATCAGTTTTTATTGAATTCCGTTGCAATTGGTCCTAATTCAACCAATAACACCTTTACGGGAACCTTGAACAATGGAGATACATTATCTGTGATAGGCGAAACGTTTGGATGTAGTGCGGCTGCAATAACACCGATTTCGCTAATTGTTTATCCATATCCTGTTTTGGCAGCATCGTGTGATGATATTGATTTAACCATTTGTCTTTTAGATACAGTTAATTTTAGTGCTTCAGGCGCTATGAGCTATTCGTATACACACAACAGTGCTGCTCCAAATGTTTCTGCCACTGGTTTGTTTTCAATGGATGATTTACTACATGGGGATACTATTTTGGTTCAAGGCTTTAACGGTACGTGCCCTTCTTCAATAGACACCTTTATTTTCAATGTTAATTCAATGAGTTTGTCTTTGTCAACTCAGCCGCAACCTTTGATTTGCAGTGGTTCAACCTTAGATTTTCAAGCTTCGGGAGCTTCAACCTATTTATACTACGTTAACGGCGTGTCTCAAGGTGCATTTGGACCTTCTGGTCAATTTAGTAGTAGTACATTTCAGGATAATGATCAAGTTACTTTTATGGCGTTTAACCAAGGTACTGGATGTTATCAGCCATTTAACGATACCTTGTTAATCGATGTGATGCCATCACCGATCATTACGAATAGTTCGCCACTCACGTTTTGCGCGGGTGATTCAGTAATTTTATTTTCCAATTCAACTTCCAACAATGAATGGACAAGTGGAGGAAATCCAGTATCGGCGACCACAGATTCAACGCTGGTGGTATATCAAACGGCGAACGTAACCTTGTCCCAGCCTTCATCGATATTAAATCAAACCTATTCATTCGGATACAATGCGAATGGTATGTTTGGAGATGGCACGAATCAAAGCATTAGTTTGCCTACAGAAATGAATGCTAATTTATCGCTCGAAGAGATTTCTTCGGGCTGGAATTTCGTCCTTGGTAGAGATGCAGCAGGACAAGTATACGCGTGGGGTGATAATTCAAACGGTCAGCTTGGAAATGGCACGTTTACTTCGTCCAATACCCCGTTGTTGATGCCTTCCCTTTCCGCTGTTAAATCCCTTGCGACTTCTGAAAATAGTGCTATGGTGGTAACCAATTCTGGAAATGTATATGTTTGGGGGAATAATACATACGGTCAATTAGGTACAGGGAACACGTCAATTTATAACTTCCCATACCTGAATCCATCCTTACAAAACATCGATACCATTGTTGGTGGAAGAAGACACTTCTTGTGCTTACGTACCGATGGTACCGTACTCGCTTTTGGAAATAATACCTTTGGACAGTTAGGATTAGGAAACCTCAATTCTA
>Ga0102896_1000297_pt1 | contig 17299 bp, 17 predicted proteins | sample Colrivmet1554A02_FD_78457 | JGI IMG/M metagenome (GOLD analysis project Ga0102896, IMG submission 78457) | Estuarine microbial communities from the Columbia River estuary - metaG 1554A-02 | ecosystem: Environmental > Aquatic > Marine > Intertidal zone > Estuary | place: USA: Columbia River...
TCAGAGTCTTTCCGAAGTCGTGCGACATCGGCGGAGTCGAGAGTGGCCACGAACCCATCGGCAGCAGAAGTGAAAACGTCGGTGACCGTATTGCCGAGTTGCATTTCCTTGCGCAATTTGCTGTTCAGGTTGCTGGACGCATCGAAGGTAACGATGTACTCCCCAGCAGGAGCAACAGCCGACACCACTGCAGGAGGTACGAACGTCACTAAAAGTGAAGCACCTAGTGCGCCAGCGAGCCCTGCCTTGGCGGCACGAGCGAAACGTGGGCGTGAAGATGTGTTTTTCATGGTTCCTACTTCCAGCGTACTCGCCGTCTTTGTCAACCTAAATGAAATAGGGATGAATGTCTCGTCAGCAAAGGTACTTATTCTTAAGAACTACCTAAGAAAAAGGTCACTTCACGGTCAATATGGCCGAAGTGGCTTTGGCCTTTGCTTTTCCTGCTTTCACCAGCACGGTCATGCGACACTGTCCCGCCTTTTTCAGGACCAAGCTCGACTTCTTCACTGAGCAAATTTTTGATGAATTCCTAGAAACTCGTACCGAGACCACTGCGCCTTTCGGAGCCGAAACACCTGCCGCCTGTGCCGTATCGATGAACCCCAAAGTTTGGCCTGCAACTGCTTTTCCAGCAGCTGTTGGAAGCGACGAGGTCGCTGTTGGCTGCAGCACTGAAGTGAGCGTGGGCACAATGTCTTTTACGGCATCTTGAGTACCGAAAATGACGGGGTTTACCTTGGGAGATTCCACCACCACCGTTGTAGTGGGTGCAACAGGAGCCGCTGTGGTCGGAGCAGTGGTAGATGTCGTTGACGTTGTTGAGGTTGTTGAGGTTGTTGAGGTTGTTGAAGTTGTCGATGTCGTCGAAGTTGTTGTGGTGGTGGTCTGAACAACGACCCCAGCGCCAGTGAATCGCACAACAGGAGAAAACAATCGCTGCTGTACATCTGAGATGTTGACTGCATTGATACCTGCCACCCGTGCTTCATAGGTCTTTGCTGGGTCAACTCCAGAAATCAACACACTTTTGTTCACCGACACGCCATCATTTACTTCGCCAAAATCAGTAACACCCACTTCACGCAACTGCACCACATAATCGGTGATGGGAAGTGCAGGAGTGGCTGTTGGGCTACCCCAAGTCATTTGCACTCCTCCACTCGCTAGACCTACCGCAACATTTGTCATTGCTGCAGGCACAATCCAACCGATGTTTGTTGGAACTCGTGCATACAAAGTGGGGAGATACCCGGTACAAAAATTGACCACTCCGTCTTCGCCCATGACGCCCAATGCAACACTTGCTGCACCCGCCAAAATAGGAACACCGTCAACCGCAACGGTCATTGGACCGCCGCTGTCACCTGCACAGGCCCCAGCCGATGATTCGCCAAATATCCCACCCTTAACACAGATGTCTTTTGTTGAATTATAAAAATTCGTTACTCGGGCGTTTCCTGAGTTATCACGACACACATCATCACCAGGTGAATCGCCTATCGCGGTGTTGACTTTTCTCAGCACATTTGAAGTGGTGCCATCGAGTCGCTTGCCCCACCCACTGAGTGTTGCGGCGGAGTCTCTAGCAGGCCATACGTTAGGGTCGAGCGCTACAGGTAAAGCCACCGGCTGCACGTTTGCGGAGTACGTCACCGAAGTACTGAGTTTGAGGAGCATCAAGTCGAGACCGACTCCATTAACACGCGCGGGGTAAGCCTCGCTCACACGAAATAAGTATGGACTCTTCAACGAAGAACTGAAATTATTTGTTCCTACGCCAATAAATATGTATGTCGCATTGATTTCCCCACTAGCAGTGCGCAATACGCAATGATCTGCAGTCAGCACCCACTGTTTGGCAATCAATGAACCGCCGCACTGCGCCAATACCCACTTTGATGAATCATTGGGGTTGTTGGTAACTGAACCGGGTTCCGCGGAAAGTAGCGATACCTGAAAGGGAACTGCCCCAACTTGTGCCTCTTCGCCTCCCGCAATATTTTTCACTGCGCGCGCCAAAGTACTCACTGGCGCTTCCGATGTGCCTTCGTCGTTGTTTTGCGTTACTACAAACACAATTGCGATGACCAATACCGCAGCAATTCCTAAACCCATAACTTTGCGCATTACTTTTCTCCGGGGAACTCATAGTGCACATCAGAAAATGCGTCACGGGCAAATACATAAAAAAGCCGTAGAGGTTCAGACCCATCATTTGCTGCGAAGTGTTCCGCACCTTCGGGAATGAACACCGTGTCTCCTGCTGCAACACGAGCAACTTCACCATCAACACTCATGAAGCCAGCGCCACTAATGAAGTAGTAAATTTCTGCAGCATCGTGCGTATGACCACGTTCCGGAATATCGGCACCAACAGGAATTTCCGCAATGCCGGCAGTGAGTTGATTACTTGCAGTGCAGTCGCCACTCACCAAGGTCCACCACTGCACTGCTGGCGACTCCCAACTCTCCGTTGGGCAATCAGTTACGCGGCGAATGAGCGGTGGCACCTCTGCAAACTAGTGCGCAAAACAAACACGTTCTAGTCGGCAGGCCACACTTCAGCCGTTGACAACAACTGCTCGCGAAAATCGGGGTGACTAATGCGGGCAAGTTCATGCGACCGCTCTGCAATAGACAACCCCGATAATTCGGCAGCTCCAAATTCCGTAATTACTACATCGACTTGATGGCGTGGTGTAGTTACTACAGAGCCTTCGGGAAGTCGGCCCAAAATGCGTGACACTATTTCACCCTTCACCACAGTTGTTGATGGCATGCACACCAAACTGCGGCCTCCCACACTTAAACCTGGCCCAGCGACAAAATCTTCGTGTCCACCAATTCCGGAAAACTGTTTTCCACCAATGGAGTCGGCAATGACCTGACCAGAAAGATCAACAGCCATTGCTCCGTTAATGGCCACCATGTTGCGATTCTGAGCAATGATTTCCGGAGAGTTCACGACGTCAACTGGCAAGAATCGCACATCGTTGTTGTTATGCAACCAGGTGTACAAGTCGGGAGTTCCGGCTGCAAATGTAGTAACTGAGAATCCATCGAATGCGGTTCCCTTGTTATTTGTTACTTTGCCCGACATATGTAGACGCATCAAACCCGATGTAAACATTTCAGAATGAATTCCGTAGTTACCACCAGAACCCGCAGCGAGTTGTGTTGCAATATGGTTGGGCACACCACCAATGCCTGTTTGCAAAGTGCATCCGTCGTGAATGTACTGCATGGCAATTTCTGCAATTTTCATTTCTGCTTCAGTAGGAACAACATCGGCCAAATTCAATGGCTCCCGTTCTGACTCCACTAAGTAATTGATGTTGTCTACATGCACACGGTGCATATATTTCCCACCCGGCGCATCGGCACCAAAAGTGCGCGGAAAGTGCGGGCTCACTTCCACAATGAGCACCCGATCGGGGTCGGCAATGACTCTTTCTATTTCGTCAGTTGTTGCGCCCGCATGAAGCGACAAACTCACCCAACCGTCAACGGGTTGCGCACCTGCAATTGCAAGTACACGAGGTTTCTTACGTGCCAAGACCGGAGCAAAGCGACGAAAGTCGGCCGGCACAAAATCAATATCTGCACCACTATCGCGCAGAAATCTTTCAGCGGGCCCAAAAAACCCACTTTGCAAGTGCACAGTGGGTTGCATGAATAGTGCGAACAAATCGGGAAGAAGAGCGCCCGACACGCGCAGGTCAACAAAGTCGGTGCGCTCGCCCAAAGCATGCAGAAATGCTCCCGGCACTCCTGGGCCTAACGGCACCGCCAGTGTGTCGGTGGGTCGAATTGCCTGAACTGCTTGTTCCATGGGAACCGCTGACCTTGTCATTGCACTCTCCTTTCACTCACCTTATATACGGCCCCTTAGATTCTGCCGACAGCCCGACTACCAACGGAGTTCATTTCCATCTAGAGTAAAACCATGTTCAGTTCTAAAGATGCCCATTCACCACGGCGACTCACCTTACGCATGGCATCGCTCCTCTTTGTTGGGGCCACTCTCACCTCAGGAATCACAAGTTGCGGCAGCGAGGAAAACAGTTCTGTGCGCAATGCAACTATTGCTACTGGTACCACCTGCAAAAGCGCTGGCGAAACAAAAACAATGTCGGGGGCACCATTCATTTGCACCACCACTGCAGCCGGAAAAGTCTGGTATCCCATCTCCAAGCAACAAACCTGGATCTGCGTGAAACTCGGTGCAACGCGTTTCATGCTTGAGGGCGTGTTGGCAGTGTGCGGCAAAGTAAAAAACATTCGCCGCTGGTACACCACGTTGCCCGTGGATCTCACTATTAAAGGCAAAGTGCTGCCCACCTCCGATCCAGCTGCTTTAGAACTGGCCGGAGAATCGCCTGGCACCGTGAAAAAAGCAACGGTTGCCGACCCCGAAAACGCGGCAGTAGTCACCCCGTAAAATTGCGACTAATGTAACCACACAGCAAGGCCATGGGGGATCTTGCTGGTAGTCAAGGGGGCCTTTATGGCTGTTATCGACAATGTTTCTGCAAGCGGCGTGCCACCACACTTACGTGGCAACGGCGCACCAGTTCAAGAAGAACTCACGCTCACCGACCTCAAAGTCACCGGCACCATTCCTGCACATCTTGATGGTCGCTATTTGCGCAATGGCGCAAACCCCATCACCGGAATGAGCGATCATCCCTTTCTCGGTGACGGCATGATTCACGGAGTTCGCTTACGTGAAGGAAAAGCACAGTGGTACCGCAACCGTTACGTGCAAACTCCTTACATCACCGACCCATCGCGCAACATTCTCGACATGGACACTGGTCTTGGCGACATGGCGATGTCAAAAGCGAACACACACATCTTTGGTCACGCTGGAAAATTTCTTGCGCTTGAAGAAGGACACTTTCCTTACGTACTTGACGGTGACTTGAACACAGTTGGTCCCACCAACTTCAATGGCAAACTCACCGGTTCATTTACCGCACACCCCAAGATCTGTCCGCTCACTGGCGAAATGCTCGCGTTTGGTTATTACTTCCTTGAGCCATATCTCACATATCTCCGCGTTTCGCCAACTGGAGAAATGGTGCAGAACACTGTCATCACTGTGGGCGGGCCCACCATGATGCACGACTTCAACGTCACCGAGAACTACGTCATCTTCATGGACCTCCCTGCGGTGTTCGACCTCGAAATGGCAATGCGCGGCGAACTTCCTATTCACTGGGACGACAACTACCCCGCCCGCCTTGGCGTGATGCCACGTGACGGTGCCGATGCCGATGTGAAATGGTTCGACATCAACCCGTGCTACGTGTTTCACCCCATGAACTCGTATGAAGAAGGCGACAACATCGTCATCGACGTTGCACGCTTCTCACATATTTGGCGCGATGGCGCAATGGACTTCCCACCACCAGTTCTGTGGCGTTGGGTCATCAATACCAAAACGGGCAAAGTGTCTGAAGAGCAAGTAGACGATCGCCCAGGTGAGTTCCCTCGCGTTGCCGATTCTGTCATTGGGCGCAAACATCGCTTCGGTTATGAAATGTCTGCACCAGAGCTTGGTGGCTCTGATTCGCCGCTTGACGACCCGGGTGCAATTATCAAATACGACCGCGTCACAGGTGCTCGCACATCAATTGAACTTGGCAAGGGTCGCTCACCTGGCGAAGCCGTCTTCGTGCCAGCAGAGAATCCATCGTCAGAAGACGACGGCTATCTCATGACCTATGTATTCGACAAGGCCAAGAACACCTCAGACTTTGTGATTTTCGATGCACAGACCATGAGCCAAGAACCTATTGCCAGCGTGCATTTGCCACGCGTGCCTTTCGGCTTCCATGGCAGCTGGGTCGACGCAAGCGTCGCCAACTAAAAGCTACGCAAAGCCAAATACATGGCCAGCCGACAAATCATCGGCGGCACTAAACGCTCGTCGTACTAGTGAGTCCATCAGCGCTGCGCCACGTTCATTTGCGGGGTCAAAAGTAAGAATGCTGGCCCCAAACGACGTGCAATAAAAGAGCACACCTTCGGTGAGACCGCGCACAATTTTGTCGACATTTGCCCACTCACTTGGTACACCTCCCTGCACCAGACCATCTACATAGCGTTGTATTAATTCATCTTGCATCTCGCGACGCATTTCGGTGGGCAAATTTGTGCCAATGAAGTACACCAAATCTGTTGTGCTCGGCGCGCGCATCGCCATTTGCCAATCGATGAGACCAAATGTTCCATCGGCACCAAAAAACATATTGTCGAGTCGATAATCACCGTGACACAAAGTGACAGGCCACGTTGAATATGACCCAATCCACTGCGTAATGCGCGGTGCGAATTCTTCACACCACCGCAAAACACGAGGTGGCAATGTACTTTCATAACGCTCTAAAAATATTGGCCAACCAATAGCAAACATCTCGCCGACCGTTGCTGTCATTGGGTCAGAGATATCAGGCATCCACGTGAGTTCATGAACTTCTGGTGTATTAAACCAGGCACTGTGTAGACGCGCAGCTGCAGCTACAGCATCGCGCGCTTGTTGTGCAGTGGGGCCAAGTACTTGGTCACCAGACTGTGCCGGCGCCATGTCTTCTAAAATTAAGGCATACGGTTGAGCAGTCGAATAGAAACATTGCGGAATACGCATTGCAGTAATACGAGGAGCAACTTCTGTGTAAAAACGATGCTCACGTTCCCACACGCCCATCATCTCCCCCATCATGTGTCCACCAGGGTCAGTTGTGGGCAATTTCACAATGAGTGTTTCGGGTAAGTGCCCTGAAGAAATATGAACACGTGCCAGTTGCCCTAAAAATCCAACTCCTGCACCCACAGGTTCACTACGAAGAAGTGTGACATCGCTCCCCAAAACAGTGCTGAGCCATTCACTCGAGACGTCGCTCATTGAAATTGGCGTAGTCATATTTTGCCCCCCGACTCAATATGTGTAAAAAAGTGTGAGAACCCCTTACGTCAGCAAGAATACTCCTGTGAGTAGCATCGTCGTTTCAGAGTTGGCCTATGCCCCACCCGGGGCCGATCAGTTATTTTTCGATGTCAGCTTTGGTGTTGCTCCCGGTGAACACGCAGCAATTGTGGGAGCCAACGGTGTTGGGAAAAGCACCATATTGCGGATCTTGTCGCAGGTGATTGAGGCTGACGACGGCGAATACACGGTGAATGGCAACATGCTCACCATGACCCAAGAAGTGGGCATGTCGAACCCCAACGACACCTTGCGCGAAATGCTGGTTGAAGTGGCGCCAAAACATTTGCGTACTGCGGGCAGAGCGCTCATCGCGGCAGAAAAAGCACTAGCCGACGGAACCGACGATGGCATGGGATACGCCACAGCACTTGGCGACTGGGGTGACCTCGGTGGATACGAATTGGAGTCGGACTGGCAAGCTGCTGCGCAACGCAGCGTAAAAACTCCAGTAGACGATTTCTCTCGGCGCCTAGTGTCGGAACTATCTGGTGGAGAACGCAAGCGCTTGGTGCTCGACTTACTACTTACTTCTGGAGCCGACGTGCTTCTTCTCGACGAACCCGACAACTACCTCGACATTCCTACACGTGGTTGGTTGGAAGAAGAAATCAAAAAATGTCGCTCCACCATTCTCATGGTGAGCCACGACCGCACACTGCTGGAACGGGTTGCTACAAAAATCATCGTTATTGAAGGTTCGGGATGTTGGAGTCATGGCGGTTCATATGTCACCTTCCCCGATGCACGCGCCAAGCGACAAGAGCTTCTCGGTGACGACCTGAAGCGTTGGAACGACGAAGAACGTCGCCTGTTTCATCACATGAAGATCATGAAACAGCGCGCAGCACAAAACTTCAAAAACGCAACAAAGGCAAACGGTGCAGAAACACGTTGGGAAAAATTCGTTGCTGCGGGTCCTCCGCCACCGCCGGTTCCCGATCAACACATTCACGTTCGCTTTCGTGGCGCCGACTCCGCTCGCCGTGTAGTGAAGTTTGAAGATGTTTCTATTGGCAACCTCTTTCTTCCCTTTTCCGAAGAAGTGCATTTTGGTGAGCGCGTTGGTCTCATCGGCCCCAACGGCACAGGCAAAACGCATTTGCTCAATGCGCTATTCGGCAAAGAAGAAGATTTGAGCGGAACCATTACCTTTGGCCCGCGCACTTCGGTGGGAATGTTTACCCAAATTAACGATCGGCCAGAGTTTCGAGGCCGCACCTGTATCGACATTGTTCGCGACAAGCTCGTTGAAGAAGAGAAGTCGATGCGAGCACTTGCGCGCTACGGGCTACGCAATAACGCACGCCAAGAGTTTCAAACTCTCTCTGGCGGGCAAAAGGCACGCTTAGAAATTTTGTCACTTGAACTTGCTGGCCACAATGTGTTGCTGCTCGATGAACCCACCGACAACCTCGACATCGAGTCGTCTGAAGCTCTTGAACGCGCACTCGATGGTTTTGAAGGAACAGTGATTGCTGTGAGCCACGACCGCACTTTTCTTGCACAGTTCGACCGCTTCATCATGATTACCGATGACGGCGCGGTATTTGCATTACCCGACTATGACGTTGCTATGACTGGCCTAGCCGCACCGGAACAACTCGCTCAGGTGCGATTAGCCAAACCGCTCACTGCGTCATAACTACGACCAGGTACCACCGCTACGCGTAAACACAGCAGCCTTACCTGCACCTTGGTTTGGCCCACCAGCAGCCAACGTGTTGCCGTCGGTAGAAAGTGAAACCGACCAACCAAAGTTGCCACTCGCTGTTCCATTGTCGAGCGTGATGACTTGCTGTTCTTTCCATGCAGTACCTGTACGCGCAAAGACAGACACAGAACCTTGATCGACATTTGCATTCACATCGTCGCTAATGGCACCAACAGCAAGCGTGCTGCCATCGGCCGACAGCGCCACGGCATAACCAAAAAGGTCACCAGCAGATCCACCAGAGATGTTCAATGTTTTCTGCAGCGACCATGCACCACCGCTACGTGCGAACACCGACACTGCACCTTCATCTTTATTGCCATTCACATCGGCATATACCGCACCAATAGCAAGGGTGTTGCCGTCGGCCGATACAGCCACTGAATAGCCAAACCAATCTTCTGCACTGCCGTTTTCAGCAACAAGTACTTTTTCTTCCACCCAAGATTTTCCTGAACGGCCGTATACGGTGACCGAACCCTGATCTGCATTGCCGCTTACATCGTCGTACAACGCGCCAACTGCAAGAGTCTTACCGTCGGCCGACAACGCCACTGCGCCGCCAAAGGAGTCACCATCGGAAGCATCAGTTGGAGAAATGACATTTTGGCTGCTGGCAACTGCAGCTGCCGTTGTTGTTGTTTCGCCAGGAACGGTGGTCTCTACTGTTCCCGGTTCAGTACTTTGCGTGGGTTCGGTGGAGTCGGTTGAACCTTCACCCAATGTGGTGCTCGAACCTGCTTGCCAGTCGAACAACGTAGTGCTCGGAGCATTGCCATTTTCATCGAGAGTGGTGGTGACCTCGGCGTTACGAGTGCGACTATCGCCTCCGCCACAAGCAGTAAGGACGCCAGCAAGTGTGAGCGTGGCGCAGGCGGCAATCATCACGGAGCGTTTGCGGTGCTGAATCATGGTATTCCCCTATCAATAAATCTCTGTTCAGACTAGGTGCTTCACAGCCTCCGTGCTAGTCACCCCCGCTCTTGGCTTGCAGCCCTTAGCCTGAGCCAGTGATTTTGATTGATGCCCAAGGGTTAAAAGCCTCGCGGCCAAACCGGCCCCTCTTTGCCGATGTGTCATTGACCTTGAACGACGGCGACCGCGTTGGCGTGGTGGGGCTCAATGGCTGCGGTAAAAGCACCCTCTTGCGCATCATCAGTGGCGAGCTTGAGCCCGATGCCGGCGTGGTGCGTACTGGCCGTGGCGCTCGCATTGGCGTACTGCCTCAACTCCCCGTTCTCCCCAAAGGTTCCGTGCGTGACGCTGTTGGTGAAGGCTGGAAGGGCGAAGCGGCATTGCATCGCCTCGGCATGTCGGAGCTTCTCGATTCCCCCACCAATGAACTGTCTGGCGGACAACAAAAACGTGTTGCGCTTGCACAACTTCTTGTTGCCGAATGGGATGCTCTTATTTTGGATGAGCCCACTAACCACCTCGACCTGGATGCCATTGCATATTTAGAAGAATGGCTCGCCAACTTTTCTGGTGGTCTCATTTTGGTCACACACGACCGACACGTGCTCGACCATGTCACTACCAAAGTTTTAGAAATTGATCGCGGCAAGGCGTACTTGCATGTTCCTGCTGGAAAACATGCAGGCTCTGGTTACGCCGCATACCTTGCAGCTCGTATTGAACGCGAAGCGCAAGCCGCAACCGATGAACAAGTCCGCAAAAACTTAGCTACCAAAGAACTTGCGTGGTTGCGTCGTGGCGCACCTGCGCGTTCCACCAAACCAAAAGCACGAGTTGATGCAGCAAAAGCAATTGTGAGCGCACGCCCCGAAGCTGCAGCACGGCAAGGCGAGCTTGGTTTGTCGTTGGGCAGCCAACGACTCGGCTCTAAAGGTGTTGAACTCGATGCAGTGGGTTTCTCGTGGCCAGCACCAAGCAATTCTGCAGAAGGCGTACTAGTACTTTCTCCTTTCACACATGAATTAGAACCAGGCGACCGTTTAGGAATTGTTGGCCCAAATGGTGCGGGTAAAAGCACGCTGCTTGATCTCATTTCTGGCCGCCTTACTCCCACACAAGGTCGCATTGAAATTGGCCGCACTGTCAAGGTTGGCTACTACGACCAACTCGGCCGCGACCTCAACGTCAACCAACGCGTACGCGATGCTGTTGCCGGTGACAAAGGTGCTCCTTCAGTTGAAGACAACAACCTCATGCGCCAGTTCTGGTTTGATGGCGATGCACAATTTGCACCCATTCATACTTTGTCGGGTGGCGAACGCCGACGCTTGCAACTTCTTCTCACACTTGTTGAGCAACCCAACGTCTTACTTCTTGACGAACCTACCAACGACCTCGACCTCGACACATTGCGTGCACTTGAGGAATACCTCGACACGTGGCCAGGCATTGTTGTTGTGGTGAGTCACGACCGCGTATTTCTCGATCGCACCGTCATTGAAGTACTTGCGCTCGATGGCGTGGGTGGTGCAGCACTCGTACGTGGTGGAGTTGCGGGTTGGTTGGAAAACCGCGGCAAGGTGCCAGCAGCACCACAAAAATCACACAAAGTTGTTCAACAGTCTGCAGAGAAAAGAACGCCAGCTGCTCCGAAGAAGTCGACAAAGAGCCCCAGCACATTGCGCAGGCTCATTGGTGAAGCCGAACGCAAAATGGAACAAGCAACTGCTAAACAAGATGCCCTCACCATTGAACTCGCTTCAGCTGGCAACGACGTAGCACTGCTCACCAAGCTCAGCGAACAACTTGCGCAAACACAAGTTGCAGTTCAACAAGCAGAAGAACAATGGATTTCTCTCGCGGCAGAGGCCGAGAGTATTGGTTTGTCACTCGATTAAAGACGAGCCCGACTATTCAGCGACGAAGCCGGCCCAAGCTTTCATATATTCCACGAACCCATCGGAGAGTCCTTCCGATTTCAGTACTTCGCGAGATACCGGAGTACGTCGTGGAATGAAAGCTGGGTCGGCTTTGAACATGTTGGGGTAATTGTGATGCAAAATCGCTGCCCGCCCCAAAGCAACAATGTCGGCACCGGAAGATAAAGCAAACTCAGCATCGACAGGGTCCATCATTTTGCCAGCAACGGCAAGACGCACTTCGCCTCTCGGTAGGGCTGCAAAAATATCAATAAGTTTTTGACCCACATAACCTTCGTCGCGTGCTTCTTTTTTCACATCCCACAACGACATGTCGATGATGTCAACTTTTTTGCTCGCCACCAGCCATGAATACACCTCGCAAATTTCAGCAACCTTCATGCCAAATCGCTCTGGCGACAAGCGCACAGCAACAGTGAAGTCGGGCCGACACCGCGTGTAGATGCCATCAATAATGTTCATGAGCACGCGCGCTCTGTTTTCTAGAGACCCACCAAATTGGTCAGTGCGCACATTGAGTTCACTCGACAAGAACTGACAGATGAGATACCCATGTGCGCCGTGCAACTCAACACCATCGAAACCAGCGTTGTCGCATCGCACAGCAGCAGCAATGAAGTCTTCAATGACCTCTTCCACTTCTTCAGTGGTGAGTGCACGAGCTCCGGTTTCTGGATCGTCCGATGCACTCACGGGTTGCGTGCCGATGAGTTTTTCAGGTGACCTGTTGCCGGCATGGTGCAGCTGCACAAAGGCCAAACTGCCTGACTTTTTGATGTCTAAGGCCAGCGTCCGTAGCCCTGGCAGGTGTTCTTTTCCAAAACAACCGAGTTGCCCAGGAAACCCCTGGCCAACTTTTTGGACGTGGGCGGCACATGTCATAGTGAGCCCAAAACCACCTTCGGCACGCATGGCGAGCCATTTTTTTTCGTCGTCTGACAATGTGCCGTCGTCGTGACTTTGCTGATTGGTGAGCGGGGCAAGCATGAACCGATTCGGCATTGCTTTGCCGTGGAGGAAACTCACTGCATCAAAAAGACCCGATGCTTGGTTACCCTTCGACAATCTCGGCCACCTGAATAACTGCAGAAATATTGGTGTAATTGGGCAAATCTGCCATTAAATCGGCCGTTACGGGCATTCCCATTGCATTTTCGAATGCTGCAACCGTCGGAAAAACAAAATGTACTGCAGCTTCGTATGGGCCAGAAACACCCTTGTCGATCTGCGCGCTGAGCGGGTTCCACCCCTTCACCGCCATCGGCACATGCACGGTGCGGTAGTAGTTGTGGTCAAAAGTTGACCCCTCGCCGGATGGGTACAAGACGCTTACTCTGATCATGGGTGAAAATGTACTACGAAAATTACCCCTACTTTTACGCCTCTTTTTGCCTCGCACGTGCAAGGTATCCACGATCGGCGTGTTCGTTTGCAATACATTAAAAACCATGAAGAAGCGTGAACTCATCCAAGCCGTAGCCACCCATACCGATGTCGATAACAAGACAGCGGCCAAACTCGTAGAAGGCACCATTGACGTGATCCTCGCGAATGTCGCCAAGGGCGAGATCGTGAACATTTCAGGGTTCGCCAAATTTGCAAAAATCAAGCGTCCTGCTCGCATGGCGCGTAACCCAGCCACAGGTGAACAGATCAAAGTAAAGGCAAAGACCGTTGCAAAGATCACCGCACTCAAGGGCTTCAAAGACATCGCACTTGGCGTTGCTGCTGCACCAAAAGTGAACACAGTTCGCAAAGCTGCTCCAGCACCTGCAAAGAAAGCTCCTGCTAAAAAAGCACCAGCTAAAAAAGCTCCTGCTAAGAAAGCACCAGCCAAAAAAGCACCAGCTAAAAAAGTTGTAAAAAAGGCTGTTAAGAAAAAGTAATTTCCGTCTATAAAGCCGCGGGCCTACGTGTAACAACGTAAGCCCGCGGCTTTTTTATTTCTCTTTTTTCTTTTCGACGTAACGCTCTGTGTGTTGAGTACCTGGTGGGTCAACTGCCCACGTTGCGCCTTCTCCCCACGTGTCGCCATAAATGAGTTCTTTCATCGGCGCACGACGTACTGGGCCGTGTTTGCCTGCGGGCTTTCCCAGAGTGATGGTTGCAGAAATTGCGGTGCCTTGTGGGATCTCTAACAGTTCGCGCAACTCTTTTTCGACAAAGCCGTGAAAGCCGGTGAGCACGCCGCCATAACCAAGCGCCCGAGCAGCGAGCAACAAGTTTTGACATGCTGGGTACACCGATGCGCCTTCTTCAGGGTTGGGCTCACGATGGCGCACTAAGCACCCCAATACCAACACCGGAACATTGGGCATGTTTGTGACGTACTCATCCATTGTGCGTGCCATGCGCGCTTTCGGCGAATCTTCTCGAACTGCGCTACCCGCGTTGTACCCATCGTTCACGCTTTTTTGCGACCACAACATTCGTGCACCCTGCGCAATGAGTTTTTTTACTTCCAGTGACTTTGCAGAGTCGGTAAACACCATAAAACGAAAACCTTGACGGTTGGAACCACTCGGCGCGCGCGTTGCTGCAAACATGATGTCGCGCAATGCATCTTCAGAAATGGGTTCGTTGGTATAGCGCCGGATAGAACGCGTTGTGGCGAGACCTTCTAAGAGAGAAATGTTATGAAGCGACTGTTCACTGGACATCGTTACCTACTTCGTTAAAAACTCTGAATTTCGTCGAGGATCTCGGCCACACGCACCGACTGCTCTGGCGATACATGCCAACCGCTTTCACCCATGATGAGTTGGCTGACGTTGTTCACCATCACCTCAAATGCGTTCACGGGCGCAAAGTGCTCTACTTCGCCATTCAACACGAGCGTTGTGGCTTCATTCCATGAAGAAAATGCTTCACCCTCGCCCATGTGCACTTTCCCCAATGATCCGCGTACCTCAAGTTCTTGTGAGGCAGGCAGAGCAAATGAACTCGTTGCGCGTACAGCCGTAGCTCCATTCACCACTGCAGCAACTTCTGTGGTGAGGTCAATTCCTTTTTCACCCAATTCTCTATGCACGCCGGCAAGTGCGCACACACCGGCACCACCAGTGAGTGCTGCCCATGCATGCACTTGGTAACACCCCACATCGAGAAGTGCTCCACCACCCATCTGTGGGTTCAACCGATAGTTGTTGGTCATGTCAGACATGAAGGTAAAACGTGACGTAACTGCTTCTACGTCACCTATTGCGCCACTGCGCACCACGTCAACCAAGCGTTGAAAACGTGGGTGCCATTGCGCCCACACAGCCTCAACCAGCATGACTCCACATTCGCTAGCCGTCGCAAACATTGAGCGCACTTCCTGCGCATTCAACCCCAGTGGTTTCTCACACAACACATGTTTGCCAGCATGTAGTGAACTTTCAACCCACTCCGAATGCTGACTATTTGCCAGGCTGATATACACCGCCTGCACACGTGGGTCGGCAAGTAGCTCGTCGTACGAGCCATAAACGTTTTCTGGTTCTAGTTGCGCTGAACGTGCTGCATCGCGGCTTGCCACCCCAAACAAGGTTGCGTGTTGTGCATCGTGAACCGCAGGCGCCATTCCCTTGCTTGCCACAAACCCGGCACCAAGAAAGCCCCAGCGCACTGTCATGGTTACAACTTACGCAATTGTGGCACCACTGGTAAGGCGTTATTGCGTGCCGACTCTTCAGCAGCTTGCATAATGGCCACCACGTTGCGCGACTGCACAGCATTTACTTCCATCGGCGTACCGTTATTCAGGTACTCCACAATGGAACGGTGAAATGCCAGCGTGTCGGGTGCGTTTACAGCAACTTCACGCACTGTTCCATCTTCATGATGAACGGCGAGGAGCGCTGGCAGGTCGGCAACGGCAGGTTCGCCTGCTGGGTTCCAGTTGCCCACTAAAGAACCTTTGGTGCCGAGCACATAGAACTTCGGTTTACGTGCCGCAGCAAGGTCGGAGTGAACGAACGTTGCTTGCTTGCCGCTCTTGAACGTGACCGTCACGTGAGCGTGGTCGGCGTTGGTGGCATGCGTCCACACACGCTTATGGTTTTGTCCACTCACATGGTCAACGTCATCGGGAATGATGTTGAGAATCTGGTCGAGGAAGTGGCTGCCCCAGTCAAAAATGGCTCCACCTGAAACTTCAGCATTGGAATGCCAGTAGTCGCATGGCCGCGAGTAGCCGCCCACGAAACTGTCGTAGTGGTACACCTCACCAATTTCACCTGAACGAATCACTTCACGCATTGCCACAAAGTCGGCGTCGTACCTTCTGTTTTGATACACCACCAGCATCAACTTCTTTGACGCAGCAATTTCCATGAGTTCATCGCACTCAGAGGCCAACAACGCCATCGGCTTTTCCAACACCACGTGAATACCACGCGACAATGCTTCCTTGGCCCAGGCATAGTGGCTATTTGGCGGAGTTGATACCACCACGAGGTCGATGAGACCCGAATCGAGCATTGCATTGGCGTCGCTAAATGGAGCCGCATTGGGGGCGAGCTCTAAAGCCGCTTGCACCCGGTCGGGGTTGGTGTCGCACACTGCAGTGAGCTCGAGACCCGTCGTTCCCTGAACCGCCACATTGTGCTCGTGACCAATTGCTCCGTAGGCAAGAAGCCCGACCCGAATGTTGTTTTTCACCTAGGCGACATTAGCCACCCATGCCCGATTTTGGGTTCTCGTGCCTCATAAAACGCCCCAACAAAAAGGCCAGTAAGTGGCTCCAGCCGGGAACCTCTCACTGACCTCGCCCCAAGCCTACCGACGCATTTCCCCACCAAGCATGTAGTGGCTACTCTTGAGTAACAAGCACAGGGGGAACCATGTCAGAAGCAGATCGACTCAAACACGCTTACGGAAAAATCAACAAGGAATACGGCTTCGCACTTGCCACTTGCCCACCTGAAAAAGATGGCCCTATCTACATGGTGAACCTCATGAAGTACCACGAGGTTGCCCAGTACGACAGTTCTGACACCGAAGCTGCACCTATTAGCGGTCGCGAAGCTGACGACAAATACAACCCCGCATCGGTGCTCAACAAAATTGGTGCCGACATGGTCTTCATTGGCGAGGTCACCGGAAACTTCACCGGCACTGAAGACTGGGACCGCATTGCTGTGGTTCGCTATGCAACACGCAAGTCATTTATCGAAATGCAATCGCGCAAAGACTTCAGCGAGAAGCACGTGCACAAAAATGCTGGCATGCAACGCACCGTCATTGTGTGCTGTCGCCCAGAAGATACCGCAATCGACACGCGCGAACGCCCCGCCCCATCACTCGAGCTACGCACCGTTGCCATGATCGTTCGCCAAACACCACAACGTGATGCAGCCTTTGCCACACTTCCCGAAGCAGTGAACTTTGCGGCAGAAGGAACCATCGTTAGCGACGGCCGCATGTGGGACACCGTGCAGTTCATTCCTGTGCAGTCGGCCGATGAAGTTCCTGCCATTGCTGCCCGTATTGCCGATGCAGAACCTGGCACGGCATACGTGATGGCAGTTCGCGTGACCCTCGACGCCTTCACCACACGCTAATTTTCTGATGTTTTTAGAAATTGATCGCAGCAATATTCGCAAGTACCGCATCAACATCGGTGGTGCTTCCACCAGCCCAGCTTCTGGGCAAGTGGTGATGCGCATTGAACGTTTCGCGCTCACTTCAAACAACATCAGCTACGCACTCAGCGGCGACTTTCTCGATTACTGGGGCTTCTTTCCCACCGAA
>Ga0102896_1000299_pt1 | contig 17271 bp, 8 predicted proteins | sample Colrivmet1554A02_FD_78457 | JGI IMG/M metagenome (GOLD analysis project Ga0102896, IMG submission 78457) | Estuarine microbial communities from the Columbia River estuary - metaG 1554A-02 | ecosystem: Environmental > Aquatic > Marine > Intertidal zone > Estuary | place: USA: Columbia River...
ATATATAGAATGTCGATTAGTAAATGGTTTACAGAAGAACATTTTGAAAAAGTCTTTCCTTATTCTGCAGCTAGTGCTGTATATACGGATGATTTAAAACCTTTTTGGACATACTCTGCATTTTTAGAAGCAGTAAATTGGATGAATTCTCATTCTGATAAAAGATTCCATGGATTTTGCACAGAGTCACGTGATCAAAATATAAATATTTTAGAATTGGCTGCATTTTTGGCAAATACTCATCAGGAAACTGGTGATCCTAGTTTGAAGATACCGTATCCTTGGTGGCCAGTTACAGTTAAAAAGACTGGTCCGGAATATGGTCCAGCTGGTGGTTTATTGGCTATTATAGAAGGAACGTGTGTTGCCGTTACACCTCATCTTGTTAAAGATAAATTACCAGGAAAGTTTGATCTTGTAGCAAATAATATACGTCTTACAAAAACAGCTAGAGATATGATTGGTTTAAATTCAGAGTATAATTTAACTGCAACGATTTCCAAGTTGGAAAATGTAAATCAACCTGGATTTGGATTGGGAACGGGTACGGCTGCTTTCCAACCTGGTTTAGTAGCAGTTTCAGATGATGGTACATTATATGGTGATAATCCAGAAGGTTCTGATGCATCAAGTGTAAAAGGGACAAGTTCTTTGATTCAAAGTACAACTGATAGAAAATATGCATCTGGTGGTGTTTATTCGCAATATGGAGGTAGAGGTGCTATACAATTATCGTATAATTATAATTATAGTACATGCTCTTTAGAATTATTTGGTGATTATAGATTAGCGCGATATCCAAATTTAATAATAACGACAGACCGTACCTTTTTTAATGGTAAATCTCAAATATTTGGTTTCCCTGGGCCTCAACCAAATGGTAATAATAAGTTACCTATTAATATATTACGTACAACACCACCAGCTAGAATGATGGCATGGATAACGGCTATATGTTTTTGGATGTTGCCGAGAAGTAATAGACCTATTAGTTGCCATCAATGTATGTTGGAACCTATTAAATATGGTATTACAGGTGTGAATTTAATAGTAAATAATGATTCAGGATGTAAACCAGGGTGGGCTTATAAAAAAGTAGAATATTATAAGAGAATTTGTAGTATTTTAGGTATCGATTGGGATAAAACAATTGTTTGTCCACCCAACATTGAACTTGTAAAAAAATAAAAATACTTTGATTAAATTAATTTTATTTTATATATATTATATATTATGACAATTGATACATCATTGACCTATAAAATTAGAGGTAGGGACACTGGAAAATGTATATATACATGGGGTGATCATCATGGTCATTGGGATTGCATAGGAGATGATGATGCTCAAAACTTTAAGTTTGAAAGCGTTGGCGATGGATATTATAAAATTAAAAGTATAAAGACTGGAAAATGTCTATTTTCAAATAATAATCATGGTTTTTACCCTTGCATAGAAAATGATGATGCTCAAAAATTTAAGTTGGAAAAACGGGGAGATGATCCCAGAGAATATAAAATATATGGTAAGAAATCTCAACAATGTATATATTCAGCAGGGCACAGTTTTGGTCAGTATACTTGCATAGAAGAAGATAATCCTCAACGATTTTACTTTGTACCAGCAGAATTTAACTGCTGTTTTGCAAATGTAGAAAGAAAAGGTGCGGCTACAACAATCGAGTATGGTTTACAATGTGACTCAAAGAATACAGATCCAGGTGGAACGGCTTGTACAGGGGTTTATGATAATTATTGTAAAGTAGGAGATCGCATGATAACTGATTCTAAATGTAAAAAGTTGCAAGATTCTAATATCACCTTATTTAATACTCTTATGAAAGATAAATGTAATTTAGATGAATTTTATAAAACTACAGAATGTATTAATTGGTGTAAAAATAATTCAACGGACTGTAATAAGTTAAATACATTTCAAAGTTGTCAAGAATTCGGAATTGGCCAAAGTGAATGTACAGCTCAGAAAGTTCTTGATGTAAAAACTGATTGTCAAAAATATGGAATTAGAAGTGAACAGGGACTAGCAGTTTCTCAATGTTCGCCTGCTAGTATAAAAGCTTTAGTAGATCAATGTAAAGAATACAAATTAGATTCTTGTAGTCCTGGTGGTATACAAGATGCTATTGATAATGCTACGCGAGCTGCTCAATTAGAAATGCAAGCACGAACGCAAGAACAAATACAGCAAAATTATGAAACTACGCAAAAAACTATAGCTGACATTCTTAATTTAACAGAAGAACCATCTGAAATAACCCCAACGGCAAAATCGCCTGTTCAAAATATTTTTGATATAAATAATATTCAACAATGGATAAAAGATAATTATAATATTACAATAATAATAGTTGTAATTATATTTTTAATTATTAGTAGCAGTAGTGTTAGTGGATTATTACTTTTAATATAAAGCTTATTTTTGATTAAAATCCTTTATTTTAATATTTTTAATTTACATTTATTATATTAGAATGAATAATAAATATATAATTATTATAATAGTAATATTAATTTTGATTTTGGTTAAAAGGAATACAGTAAAAAATAGTATAAATAATATAATAGAAAATTTAAATGATATATCGCGTGACATATCTAATTTTTTACAGTTACGTAAAAGTGTACGTGAAACATATGTTGGAAATTTAAAAGTTGCTACAGATTATGATATGAAAAAAGCAGCTAAATTTGCGATTGAAACAATGTGTAAAAAGAAAGGTTATATTTGGGTTCAAGGTGGTTCTGAATTTGTATATGATTGTAAACATTCACAGCAAACATGTGAAAGAGATTCTATTTATCCAACTCCAGATGCAGAAGATGCTATACCGCAATACTATGAATGGAGAGATATAAATTCACCAGAAGCTCAAGAAGCTGCTAAATTAGCTGAACAATTTGGTACTGGTAGAATGTTAAGTAGTCAGCTTGGAGATTCTACTGATATAACTGATCGTGATTATGTTCTTAATAGAGATATAGGAGGTTTATGTATTGTTGGAAATGAATCTATGAGAAAATTGTGTGAAGATGAAGGATTACGTTATGATAAAAGTAATGGTAAATGTTTTACAACAAAAGACTATTGTTATCCAAAACTATTGGCATTTTGTAACGGGGATTGTTTTCAACCACCAACAAGTTATATATCAGAAAAAGTACTTGGTAAAACTCTGGGAAGAGCATATGCTCAAGCATCTGGGGTAGATCAACTTATAAAATTTACCTGCCCTCAATAAACTTTACTTTTACAAAAAGCTTTTTTTAAAGGTTCAATTATTATTTTCTACATTTTTTTTTTATAGAATTAAATTAGAGAATGTCACAAGTATCAGATACAAAAAAACTATCGATTGAGGATATGAAAAAAATAAAAGATTCTGCTTCAAAATTCAGTACAGGGGTAATATCTAAGATAAAAAGTAGTAGATTAGGTCAGACTGGGACTAAGGCTATAACATATGCAAAAGATGTAGGAAAAGCTGCAGCTGCAACAAAAGCTGGAGGTGTAGCTATAAAAGCTGGTAAAGTAGCTGGTAAAGTTGCAAGCGCTGCAGTTGGACCAGTTATGGATATTGCTATGGGAGCAGTAGATATAGCATCAAACGCTACGGCTGAAAATGTTGATAGTGGTAGAAAAGCATATAATATAACAGGTGATGTAGTAGGTATAGCCGCAAATATAGCAGCATCGCTTGTAACTGGTCCAGTTGCTATTCTTATAATTGCTGCTCAAATACTTGGAGCTATTTTAGATTTAGCGTGGGATCCATTTAAAAATTATTTCAATTCTGATTTGGAAACAATGAGATTAGGTATTATTAATTCGTTAAAAGTTGCTTATAAAGAGGCTAATATGAATTATCCTATAGAAACAAAGCCAGATATTTTATCAAGTCTAAGTGATCCTAATAGTGAAGAAACTAAAGAATATTTAAATATTATGAAAAAATACTTGGAAGATAAAGGATTTATAACTAGTGAAGAAGTAAAAGCAGAAGAAGAATATTTTTTAAGTTTGAAATCAATAAAACGTCGAAGAAAGTTATATAGAACAGATGAAAATGGAGAATTGGAAATGCAGGATCCTGATATATCAGCAATTGCTTTATTTGATAGTGCTATAAATAATGATTTAGTAATGATGGCTTTGGCGGCAAAATATGCTAAACATAAAGGACGTCTAAATAAATCGGAAGAGGATCTTTCAGATACAGCTAAAATAAATTATATAATAGGGGCATCAGTAATAAGTACTATTTTTTTAATATTTTTTTTCTTATCTATATTTATAGCTAGTATATAATGAATTTAAATGTATATATATATGCAATTATAGTAATTCTTTCAATTTTTGTCCTGTATTATTATCAGGTTAAACGTCAACAAATATCTGAAAATTTTGCACCGCTTGAAATTGAAATATTACCACAATATAAAGATATAACACCTACTCAATTATATGCATTATTTGATAATAATTTAGATAAAATGACACATGCTATGGTAGAAAGTAAAATACCAATTGGAGCTTTGAAAACACCATCTTATTATCCTAAAATAGCAAGTATATTGGCAAAAAATAAATTAATTTAAATAACGGATTTGAAACAAAACTAATATAAAATTATTTCTAGATTTTTTTATATTATTTTATTATATATATGAGTATTTTTTCTATAAATTTGATAGAACACTTTGGAGGGAAAATTAGTAAAGTCGGACAACTAACAGATGTGTCAAAGATTGGTAAAGTTAAAGTCAAACCACCTTCTGTTAGAGCTAAGGGTATATCATATGATAATTTACGGCGAGCTTCTATAACTAAACCTAAAGCACCTAAAGCACCTAAAGCACCATCTGCACCTAAAGCACCATCTGCGCCAGTTGCACCTAAAGCACCATCTGCACCTAAAGCACCATCTGCGCCAGTTGCACCTAAAGCACCATCTGCGCCAGTTCCTAAAGCACCATCTGCGCCAGCTCCACCTAAAGCAATAGATGATCTGAAAAATTATACCAAAGATATGGGTCAAAAAATTCAGAATACAGTAGATGATTTAGACAAATTAAAAACTGTCAAATTAGAGGATTGGAAATTTATTGACGAACTTGGGGAGTCTGGTAAAGTAGCGAAACAAATTGACAAAGGTGGTTCTGCTATACCAAAGGGTAGTTCTATAGGAAAAGTAGAAGCTGATGAACTTACTTCCAACTTGAAAAAATTGGATCAAGATCCTCCAAAGAATATAGATGATGCAACAGCTAAAATTAAAAAAACATCTGAAGATAGATTAAAAGAATATGGTGACGAATTAAAAAAGGTAGGAAAAAAAACTAAAGAGTTTGTAAGTAATAATAAAAAACTAGTTGCAGCAGTTGGTCTAACAGCTACAATTGTTGGAGGTATTGCTATAGCTGCTGCCGTAAAAGAAAAGCAAAAAAGCGATGATGCATATAATATTGTTTCTATTGACGATATCTCTACATCTAGTTTGTTACTTGCAAAAGTTACCTTTACACCTGGTGAAAAAATATCAAAAAATGATTATTTGATGTTTAGTGGTACAAATTGTTACCCCCCCCTCCCTCCTGATTGTGAAATTTACAAGATTGATTCGGATTTCCAAGTTCAAGTTATTATACCACAAAAACTTACAAGTAACGGTACGTCAGGGACTATGAAAATAAAAACATCATTTGATAATCAGTTTTCTCTTATATTAACAGATACTACAGAGGAATTGGCTAATATAACTGCTAATGTAACTGGTGAAATAGCAGGGGCTATTGTAGAAGGTGCAGTTGATATAACAAAAGAAGTAGCAGGTTCATTTTGGGAAAGCTTAGGGTTACCAGATTTAACAGAATATTGGTGGGTGTTACTTATTATTTGTATCTTATTCCTTTTATCTAGTTCTGCTTTAGTAGCTTTACAAGTAATGTAAAAATAAAGTAATTTATTTGATTTATTTATACGATTTATAAATAAATGAAGAAAATGATATTATGTATTATATAGTGTATCTACATATAACGGTAAAATAATGAATACCAGTGGAAACACTTTGAAATTTAACAAAACCTCGAGTGCTAGATTTTACGGCTGTTCCTATTACATTAAATAATGGAATTACATCATCATCGTCTGTATACCCTGAACAATTGAGAATTAAGTCTCTACGATTGATAAAATTTGTAATACGTTCTGGTATAGAAAATTCTATTGAACAATTTTCACTTGCTACTGAAGAGGTTACCCAGAAACCAAATGAAAGTGTAGCTTGATCAGATATAATAATCAATTTGGTATGTTCATAACCAGCTAGTGTACAATTTACATTATTACTAAATGTAAGCGTTGGTGATAAAACAGATCCTTCAGAGTAGACCTTTCCTGTGACGCGAAGATCACCTCCAATGTAGGTGTCTTTTAAAATACTTGCACCTCCAGCTATACTTAATGCACCTCCATTAGAAATATTGACTGCATTTCTTGTAGAACTAATACCCATACCACCAGATAATACGAATGATCCAGATGTACTATTATTTGATACAGTTGTTGAATAAATACTAACCTTTCCCAGATTGTTAATTAAGATTGCATTATTATTTCCATTCATTATAGTAATAGATCCACCTGTACCACTTGAAAGAATTGTATGGCCTCCACTACCAGTTGTATTATCACCATACATTATTAATTTAGGATCAGTTGTTGATATATCGTTTGTATTTGAAGAGATCATTCCGATATAGCCAGTTTTAGAATCTGATGAAATTAAACTATTTGAAACTAAAGTAAGTGGGCTTGATATATTACTTGTTGTATTAATACCAATGTAACCATTTTGCGTTATAGTTAATGCTTTATTAGAATTTTCAGGTGTTTGATTGGCAGTAGAATATGTAAATGACAATATGTCATCTTTGGACAAAATACCAAATCTATTATTAATACCAGTAGTTGTAAAATCTATATAAGAATTAGCTCCAGCTGTATTTTCTAAAATGATTGTACTATCAGTTTGTTTAATATGCAAAGATCCACGTGGTATCCAATTTGATTGACCAATTGAAATTTGTTCACCTACATATAAAGATTTACCAATGCCACCACCACCTAATGTAGTAAAAGTACCACCATTTGAACAGTTAATTGCATCTGATGTATTTAAGATGCTTATACCACCAAAACTAACTAAAGACCCAGATGACCCGTTTGTAGATGGTGTTGTATCATACAATGTAACCATTTTAGCATCAAGACCGATATAATCATAACTTGTAATGTCTTTTGTACTAGGATTAAGTGTATTTGAGACTAATTTAAAGTTACGATTTAAATAATCATAATAAAATGAAACGTATTGGGCATTGTAAAAATATACAATATCACCAATACTAGGGGTTTGACTTGTCCATGGAGTATCAATTTCGGCAACTCTTTGAGAACCATTATATGAAATTATTTTTCTAACTTGACCTATATTAGGTCCTGATGCAATTTTAATCCACCATCCAATGTAATAATCGTCAGTTGAATTTGTTAAATTGCTAAATTTAACTTGTGTAGAATTACTTGTAGATTGATTAGGTAATGAATCAAAAAAAATATAAGAGTCATTGGCCAATTCTCCTAAACCAGAATCATTTGATGATTGGTATCTTTGAAAAGCTAATCCTATATTTCTAGATGATACGGTATTTTCAGTATTTTTACCAACTATTGGAAGATTATCTGCAATTTTAAAATCGGAACCGTTTGCGTAAATACTACCAAAATTGTAATCTAAATCAGATGATACAATTGTACTATATGATAATGTCCAACTGTTTTGATATCCACTATTAGATCCATCTGGTTCAGATAGTAATCCTTCATTTGTAATAGTAAATCTATCTCCGGTTTTATGCATTATAAAAATGTAAACTTGAGTATTTGGATCAGTTTTAGAGAATAGATGAAATTTATCAAAAGCATCTTTGTAAATATAGACAGTAAAATTAGGATCGTTTCCGTAACTATGATAACTTGCATTACACGTAGTTCCATTAGTGTCAATTTTTATTTTCACACCATATGTTTTTGTATGAAAATCTATTTGTGACGAAGCAGTGGCAATGTCATTTATGATACCGAAATAATTCCAAAGTGAACTACCATTAGTATTTGAAACTAAATCAAATGATCCACCTGCTAAAAAGTCTATTTTATCGTGAACAGCTAAAGAACCACCAATACCTACTCCTCCACTTACTACAAAAGCTCCTGTACTTATATTTGTGCTTGATGTTGTAGAAGAACACTTGATATCACCTCCAATAAAAACATCACGTTTAATAGATGCTCCACCAGCCAAGGTTAATCCTCCACCATTTGTGATACTTGTTGCATTTGTAGAATTACGAATAGATAACCCACCGGTAATAACAAATGATGCTGTGGAACTGTTTATACTATTAGAACTATTATTAAAGATTGTAGATCCAGTTTGTTGATTGATATTGAATGTATTTTCTGCAAATGTACTGGTACCACTATTATATCGAGAAACTGAAAAATCACCATTGTTTATATCAATTGAAAAGCATTTATTATTATCTAATTTGTAAAAATTTACTAAACTAGTATCTGTGTTGTAATAATTTGCAACTCCGTAAAGATAATTATTACCACCAATATAAACATCTTTGGCAATACTTGCACCGCCTTCTGTTAAAATAGATCCACCATCTGTTAAACTACTTGAATTTGTAGGACATTGTAAAGTAATACCTCCATATGAAACCAATGATCCTGTTGAATAATTTACAGCTTCATCTGTTGCTGTTAAAGTTAAATAAGCATATGTACTAGAACTACTTCCACTACCATTAATAGAACCTCCTACATATAAATCTCCTTGTATAGATGTTCCACCTCCTACAGTTAGGGCACCACCATTACCGACATTACTACTATTTTCATTACAAGTAATGGATAATCCGCCTTGAATAACAACAGCTCCGGAGTTGGCACTTGTACTTAGTTCTGTATTATGAACTGTAAGATAACCTCCGATATTAACTGATTTTTGTATACTAGCACCACCGATAATTTGAAGAGCCCCATTAGATAAAGTAGTAGAATTTGTAGGATTAGTAAATGTAACTAAACCACTTGCGCTCAAAGTGCCTACAATATCTAAAGTGGTTGATGGTGTACTTGTTGCTATACCGATATTACCGTTATGTAATAAGGTCATTCTACTTTGATTTGCTGTAGCTAATTGAATAACAGATGTAGTATCAATTTTGTTATGACTAATTACCAAGGCATTACTGTAAATATTATTAGAATAATCGTCTAATACTCTAGACATTCCTATAGATGACTTGGAATCATTTGCATAACGAAATTGTATTTGTGGTTTGTCAGTAGCATTTGTACTTGCTGAATCTGCACTTAATAATAAACTACAACTACTAACGCTAGAAATTTCTAAATTTGTACTTGGAGTATCTGTACCAAGACCTAAACGTTCATTAACATTATCATAGTATAAGGTCCTTGTGTGTAAAAGTCCATCTGTATCATTCCCAAACAATAAATTTCCTTTGCTAAAAAATGTTTTACCAGTACCTCCGTATGTGACTTGTATAGTAGATGCTTGCCATGTACCAGTATTAATAGTACCTAATTTAGTTACGTGAGATTGATCACTTGTAGTTTGTATAATTTGGCCACTACCACCTGTTAGGCCAGTACCTAAGGTAGTATCTTTGATACGTAAGATATCATTATCGATTTCAATACTGTAATCATCTACATTTACATAGATTTCATTAAAATTTTTTGTTAAACCAGGTCCTGCTGTGATAGCTCCTAAACCACTGAATTGAGCAAAGATAATGTTATGTGTTCCGATTACGTCATTGTTTTGTTCAGAATTACAAATCCAACCAGATGAGGCTTGTAAAGTACCGTATCTAATAAAAGTAAAGACACCAGCTGCGTGATCACCGATAGGTAAATCTAGAGATCTTTGTGGTGGTCCAGTGCTATAAATAATATAAATACCATTTTCAATTTGATTGATTTGGTTTTTGATCAAGATTCTATCATATTCTTGTAATGTATAATTATCAATTACAGTTCCAGGATTAAAATCTGTAGCTAAATTACCATTTGCGATAGTGGCAATATCTACAGACTGTTTTACATAAAGTCCTCTAAGATTGGCTAAATCAACATATGCTTTTGTGGCAGCATCTTGTAAATTAACTGGATCTTTTATATTAGTAATAGTTTTATCGTGCATATGAAGACCATTATATAAATGTGCTTGACCGGATACATGTAGCATTTTTTTAATACTTGCTCCTCCTTCTACAACAAATGCAGCAGTCGATATATCACTTGTTTCTGTATCATCTGTGATATATATTTTCATATTGCTTGTAATTTTATTGTTTGATTGATCTGCTACAAATTTGTCTTCGTTTAATTGTAAAATAACACCAGTGTTATTAATAGCCATTTTACCATTTAGTGTAGTAATATTATCATTTGAATTTACATTAAAAACTGGATTGTTAGAACTATCTTGTACGAGGAATGCGTTATCAGAGTCTACAGTTGTGACAATTTTTCCAGTTGATTGAATATCTTTTGCAATACCGATTCCTCCACTTAATACCAAACTAGCAGTTGAAGCGTTTACTGTTTGTGTAGCATTTGAAAAATTAGCAAAACCGTCTGAATCAATTGTGAATAATTCTGTTGTAGTATTACTAATAGATACAAGAGGTTTATCACCAGAATTTCCATAATCATTATAACTTGGTATGTTTAGTGATAATACGCGGCTAGAATGTAAAGTAACATCTCCTCGTCCAATCATATATCCAGGTGTTGTATCATATTCTGTTTGTAATGAAAGTAAACTTCTAGCACTATTATTAGATACTGGACGAATTTCTAAAGTAGGCTTTAGAACAGTTCCATCTCCTGCGAAAATGTTCACGTGACCAGTGTTATCGTTATCTACTTTTAAAACATTTCTGACGCTATTGACTATTAATAAACTGTTGGTATTATCTGATTCAACTCGTAAACGATTTTTTGTATAAACACCGCCTTCAACTCCGATACCTCCCATTGTGTAAATTGATCCTGATGAAATACTTGTATCGATGTTATGTGTGCTGTCTATAAGGATGTCACCATTAAGTAAATGAAAATTATCGGATACAGACATTACTAAATTGCCAAGGGATGAAATGATGTATTCGGTGGTGCCTAAATTTACACGTTTATTTACTGGTATATTTATATGTTTTGTTGGTGTTAAATAAATATCATCGGATGCTAAAATATGCAAATCATTTGTACTATTTGCATAAATTTTTTGGAGACCACTACTTCCAAATTTTATACCATTATCAGTGGGAATATTGACATTAGCCAAGGCAGTTGGTGTTAAATTGATATCATTTCCTGCTTGTATAGTTAAATCATTATTTAGGTTGGCTGAAATTTTTTGATTATAGTTGGAAAAAGACAATCCTAGACTATCTGGGATTAAGACTCGCTTACTTGCTCCAGGAGTTAGGATAATATCTTCACTACCTGCTATATTCATATTATTTGAACTATCAGTGTAAATTTTGTCATTTTGTGTAGCAAATGTTATAGGTATTTGATTTGGTACATCTATTCTTTTACCAGCATTTAAATCTATTTTAATATGTCCAGAACCTCCTATAGTAATATCTTTTGTTACGCTATCAGAATTAATAAATTGTGTAGATTCTCCAAATATAAGATTTTTATTATACGGGATTGTTACATTATTAGTTGGGTAAAAGGATATATCATTACCAGAAGAAACATGTAGAGAATTTGTTGTTGCATTTGTAAAAATACTATTACTAGAACTATTTCCAGTTAAATATAATTTGCCACTATTCCAAATGTCTTTTTGTACACCTATACCTCCAGAAAATACAAAAGATCCAGTTGTACTACTTGTAGAATTTGTTGTTGAACTACTAGTCATATCTATTGAAAATACATTTTTTGAATCCATTCGTTTAAGGGTGTTATTCCACATTATAACACCATTTTGCAAAGGATTGTCTTCTCTTGTAGGGACTGCTTCTAAATGACTAATAACACCGATTCTTAATGTTTGATCGGATTCATTAAATACAACTCTGTAATTTTCAAGAGAACCTCTTTCAATTTCAAACCCAGATTGATTTAAGGTAACACCTGAACCAGTTTCTAAACGATTAATTAAAAAGATATTGTCTTCAAATTCTATTAAATTTGTATCTAATATTGTAGTATTACCTTCAACATACAAGTTTCCTTGTACAGTAGCATCTCCTGTTAATTGTAAATTAGCAAATGTTGGTGAATCTTGTATAGTGACACCTTGATTTAAATAATTTGTATGCGTTGCCACCAATCCATAAATATTTTGATAAATAATTTTATTATTAAGAAGAGGTTTGGGCATTCTTTATTATAATAGAAAATTAAATAAAATATTAATTAAGTACGAAAAATTAATATTTTGATTTTACTTTTTTTTAATAAAGCTTATTTTTTTTTGCATATGTTACAACCTTATTAATTTAATTTTTTTAACAATTGTTCCAAGTCGATTTTCCAAAGTTCTTCTGGAGTTTTACTTTGTATAAATAATAAACTTGATCGTTTTGATTCGCAATTTTTGTTTAATTCTTGTATTTTTTCAAGTGTTAATGAATAGATTGGTAATTTTAACAGGTAGTCATAACTAGATTCATCTTTTGGATAGTCGCGATCCTCTAGTAACTTTATAATAAAATCTTTTGATTTTTTGTTAATTTGAAGAGAACCATCTATATATTCTTTAATAAATCTAGCTTTTGATTCTAATAATAATAATTCTTGTTGTAATTTTTTTGTAATATAAATTTTACGTTTTTCATAGTATTCTATTCTAATATCATAAAAACAAGATAAAATATCTGTTGGTGAATTATATTTTGTCAAGATAAGTTTTTCATTAAAGAGATACATATTATTTGTACTAAATGACTTTGTTAATTTTAACTCTTTTTCAATTGTTCCAGAATTGATAAGATGATCTAGATCGCTTTTATTTTTAAATTCTACTATAAAGACAATATCATTATTTTCATCTTTTGTTTTATTTTGTACATCTTTTAATTCAAATTTTTTCTTTTTATTTTTTGTATCTTTTGTGTCTTTTGAATTTTTATAAGTAGTACCTTTTTCAATAAATGATTCCAAGAATTCTTTATAATTTGTAACACCTACACCAACTGGAATTTCTGTAATTTTTAATTGTTTATCAGATAAACGCTCCCATCTACCCTTTGTTATATAACTACCTGGAACTTCAGTTTCTTCTACAATTCCGCCAAATCCTTGAAAATATGGTTTCATAGGATGTGGGATAAAATTTTCATCGTCAATCATTTTGATTAAATTAGATATAATGTCTTTTGGATTATAACTAGGTATATAAGTTGAATATCCAGTACCAATACCTTCACATCCATTTACTAAAATCATTGGGATTATAGGTAAATACCATTCTGGTTCGATTTGCATACCATCATCATTTAAAAAATCTAAAAGTGGAGTATCATCAGAATTAAATAATGTCTGTGTCATATCTGAAAGTCTTGTGTAAATATATCTTGGAGAAGCAGCATCTTTTCCGACTTGATATCTAGATCCGAAATTTCCATCGCCATAAAGTAAATTGATATTATTACTTCCTACAAAGTCTTGAGCCATATTAATAATGGCTCCTTGTAAAGATGCTTCTCCATGATGATAACTTGTTTCAGCAGATACATAACCTGATAATTGTGCAACTTTAATAAGATCAGTTTTGTTTTTTTTCAACATATAATATAAGATCTTTCTTTGACTCGGTTTTAATCCATCGCATAAACTTGGAATAGATCGTAAATTGTCATATATAGAAAAATGAATAAGTTCTTTGTTAATGAGATCTTGATAGCTAACACGATTTTCTTTTACATCAATATAAATATTTTTATCATAATTAGATAACCATTTTTTACGCTTATCAGAACATTTTATAATATCAACTACATCTTCTAAAACATCATCACTATTTTCTTTTTTCTTTGGTATTTTAATATTTTTGTCTTTTTCAAATGCTAATAAAATAGATTCGTCACAAGATTTATTTTTATAGTAATAATCTACTTTTAATTCTTCCAATCGTTTAAATGTATCTTTAGCATCTTCTTTCTTTGATGTACCTAGACCCTTGAAATATCTAATTTGGTAACTATTTATATTAATTCCGGTTTCTTTCCATTTAAGATAATCTTGATCTGTAAAAAATTCCATTACTTTTTTACCTTTAATAGCTTTTACTATAGGTGTTTTTAATGTTTGTAAAAAATCTGGATTAATTTTTAATAAATTGGGCCACCAATAATGGAAAAAGTTTACCAATAAACTTTTAATATGTGCATTAATACCCCACTTTTCAGTGTATTTAAATTTTCATAAGAAAATTAGGGAGTAGACTATATCTTAAGTCTTCGTAGAAGTGTGTTAAACTCCTCAGACCCACTAACATTTAGTCGTTGAACCTTTCTCATATCCTAACATAACGGACTTAGAGACTTGGCTGCGGATTATCCATTGTAATATATGAAAACTTTTTACCATACTCTAGTTTGTTTTTCTAGACCAAAATTTTGTTTCCAAAATCTCTTGGTATTTTCATCTTTAGGAAGTCCCCGCAATTTGAAAGTGTTGCAAAAACAAACTTTTTACAAAGTTTAATTTTCACTAGCATTTGAGCATATTATTAAAGGACTCTAACTGATTTTATAATAACAGAGCCTTTTGTTATTATCAGAATACTTTTCTGGGCCACATTTAACCCATCGCAATCAGCATCTGTTAACATCATTATTTTACCATAACGAAGTTCTGATGTATCTTTATAAACACGATCTTGTTTTAATCCTAAAATTTGTTTAATATTATTAATTTCTTCATTTCCTATTAGTTGTGACATTGAAGCATCACGTAGATTTAAAATTTTCCCTTTCAAACTCATGACACCATACTTTTCTGGGCCAACTACTGATCTCCCCCACATTGCAAAGGTTTTTGCAGATTCACCTTCTGTTAAAATAAGAGTGCATTGATTTGATTTTGCTGTTCCTGCCCAAAGTGCATCTTCAAGTTTTGGTATAAAAACTCTACTTGTTTTCTTACCGTCTGTTATCTTACTTAATGAAGCAGATTCTTTTAATTTACAAAATTCTACAATTTCTTCTGTGATGGAGCTTTTATAAATTTTATTTATAAATTGATCACTTACAGTTACATTACAACCAAAGTCTTTTGATTGTGTTGTTAATTGTTCTTTAGTTTGACTATTAAAAGATGGATTTGCAACAGTTGCTCTTAAGAAAAGAAATAGTTTGTCTTTGATAAAGTTTGGTTTTAATTCTTTAAGTTTTTTCTTGTCTTCTAATATTTTTTTTAGTTTGTTAATAATTTGATAAAGAATATAATCTACATGTTTCCCTCCATTGTTGGTTGAATTACCATTTACAAAAGAAACTTGTTCATATGTATGATAAGGAACAATTGCATATTCCCATGTATATTCCACAAACTCGCCACCTTTTGTTTTGACATTTTCAATATGAGATTCGCTAATAATTTTTTCATCTTCAAAAAAGTATTTTGTATAATCAGTTAAACCCTTTCCGCGTAATTTTTCTCCATTCAAGTAAATTTGAACGTTTTCGTTTGTACATGCAATACAGTCAATTACGCGTTTTCTCATTAGTAAAACTGTATCTGGTTCCAAGTTATTCATTTCAAATCTAGAGTAATCAGGTATAAATGTTATTTTTGTATAACTTTTACTAGAATTTGAAGTGATTTTTGGTTGTGTACGTTCTGTCATATTATTACTAAATTCTTGAACAAATTTCTTTTTAGAATTACTATCAACGGTTTCTATAATAAAAAGTTTAGAATATACATTAGAAGCTTTGCTTCCAATTCCATTAGTTCCAGCGCCAGTTCTGGTTGATGAATCGTCGTAATTGCTTCCTGAAAGAAAATTTCCAAAAATAAGTTCTGGTATATACATATTATGTTCTTTATGCATTTGAATTGGAATACCATTTCCATTATTTAGTACACTTATTTCACCTGTTGTAACGTTGTAGTCAACTTTAATAAATGTAACAGTTTTGTCACGTGCTGAATGATCAGTTGCGTTAGTAAGAATTTCATCAAATATTTTCATAAATCCTGGGCTGTATTCGATCATCTTTTTTTCCATTTTAATATTTTTAGGATCTGAATCATTTGCAACCCATAATTCTTCTAATTGTTTTTTTACACTACCTATATACATTCCAGGACGCTGCAAAATATGTTCTCTTTGAGTCAACTTTTTATAAGTTTCTTCAAGAGTTTTTGATTTAGTCATTTAATATATTGATTTTCTTTTAAATTTCAATTATTTATTATTTTTAAATAATTACTTTTAGAAAAAGTAATGACAAATGACACATCTTAATCAAAAAATTATTTTATATACTTTTTATATATGAGTTACACAAGCAGTTTACCTAAAATACAACCAGCTCCTTTAACTCTGAAAACTCTACCTAAATATATTAGTTTTATTAAAAAACACGGTGAAACACCTGGTCAATACATTGAACGAATGAATAAACAACAAACATCTTCACTTATCGATGTTGATGTTAAAAGTTTTCTAAGTAAAGAAAAGGCATTAGGTTCTCGACGTAAATCTCAAATATTAAAATCTAATAAAATAAACAATGAACAAGATATGAAAGAAGTAACCTATTTTAATACCGATTTACAAAAATACGTAACAACAAAAATACCTGCAAATATAAGTATTATTCCAAAAAAAGAACGAGTACCATTATCATTTGATTTAAATATACCAGAATTAGATTACAGTGATCTTTATGATGTTACACCTACTAGTGGTGGTGCCAAAAAGCGCATTTCCAAAAAACGTAGTGGTACTGTCAAAAAACGTAATGGTACTATCAAAAAGCGCATTTCCAAAAAACGTAGTGGTACTATCAAAAAACGCATTTCCAAAAAACGTAGTGGTACTATCAAAAAGCGCATTTCTAAAAAACGTAGTGGTACTATCAAAAAGCGCATTTCTAAAAAACGTAG
>Ga0102896_1000312_pt1 | contig 16921 bp, 15 predicted proteins | sample Colrivmet1554A02_FD_78457 | JGI IMG/M metagenome (GOLD analysis project Ga0102896, IMG submission 78457) | Estuarine microbial communities from the Columbia River estuary - metaG 1554A-02 | ecosystem: Environmental > Aquatic > Marine > Intertidal zone > Estuary | place: USA: Columbia River...
TAACCAAAAAACCCCCTTTAAACCTTTTTAAAAAAGGTTAACCAAAAAACCCCCTTTAAACCTTTTTAAAAAAGGTTAACCAAAAAACCCCCTTTAAACCTTTTTAAAAAAGGTTAACCAAAAAACCCCAACTTTTGATGTTACTTTTTCTAAAAGTAACTAATCTGTTTCTTTAGAATGTGTTAAAAAACGATTATATTCATGTTCAAATTTTTTTGATTTCAAATAATCCAATTCAATATCACTAATATCACCATTTATTTGAAATACATTATTGATTTTTGCTAAATTAGAATTAACAAAAGGAACACGAGAAGCATTATATACATCCATTTGTATGCCTTGATTATTACTGTTATCTTCTTCTCTTATAATTTGTATTTTCTGAACTTTATCAATAATACTTGGTAATGATATTCCATTACCACTAAATGTGTTTTGAAATTTTCTACTAATGTACCAATTAATATCTGGATTGTTTACTACCAAAGAATCGTATTTTTTTAAACAAGCAGATACATGTTGCTTTGCATTTATTCTATCTTTTCTAAACATACACATTTGTTCTTGTATATCATGATACAATTCACTAAATAATCCAGATGCAAAGAAATGCTTTTGACTTAAGACTTGTGAATTTAAAAATGATTGTAAAAATGATAAAATGGTAACTATATATAATACAACTTGTTTTGTTATTACTACCACAAAATTTACGTCCACAGAACTTTCATTTGGAAATAATGTTTGTATAGATAATAAACTACTTAATACTACTAATGCTATACTTATTATGTTATGTATAGTATTATGATAATTCGAACTTGCTTCGTGCATCCATTTATAAGATGCTGCATTTTCACCAATCGATATTAATAAGTTTTCGTTTTTATCATTCCAACCATTATTAAAATTCATCAAATCTATCTTATCATTAATATGTTTATCGCTAATATGTTTATCGCTAATATGTTTATCGCTAACAACTTCTATATTATCATCATCATTCATTATTTAACTATAAATCATATATTTAAATAAAATATACACGATATCCATAATTTACGATTAAAATATACACGACTTTAAAAAACCATTAGGAAAAAATCGAAATTATTTTTATAATTTATATGTATAAAGATAATATGCAAATCAAAAAACGAGATGGACGTTTAGAAAAACTTTCGTTTGATAAAGTTATTTATCGTTTAAGTAAGTTGTGCAATGATCGTTCACTTGGTTTATTACAAACCATTGATCCTGATATTATTGCACAGCGAGTGGTATCTAGTATTTACGATGGTGTCACTTCTTGTGAATTAGATGAAGAAGCTGCAAGAATTGCCATTAGTATGACTGAAAATCCAGAATATCAAAAATTAGCATCTAGAATTATTATTAGTAACGCACATAAAAATACAATTGAATGTTTTAGTGAAGTAATGGAAAAGCTTTATAATAATACAGATAAATTAGGAAATCCATCACCTGTTCTTGCAGATGATATAATTGAAATTATCAGAAAACATAAAAATATAATTAATTTTGCTATTGATTACAAAAAAGATTATCTGTTTGATTATTTTGGATATAAAACACTTGAACGAAGTTATTTACAAAAAATATTAAATAAAACAACAAATAAAATGGAAATCGTAGAAAGGCCTCAGCATCTGTATATGAGAGTGGCTATCGGAATCCATAAAGATGATATTGAGTCTGTTATTAAAACGTATAATCTTATTTCTCAACACTACTATACTCACGCAAGTCCAACATTATTTAATGGAGGGACTAGATTAAATCAATATAGTTCATGCTTCTTAATCGGTACAGAAGATTCATTAGAAGGTATTTTTAAAACTATTACAGATTGTGGTAAAATTTCAAAACTAGCTGGGGGTATAGGTTTACACGTTACAAATATTCGTGCAAAGGGAAGTTTAATTCGTGGTACAAATGGCCCAAGTGATGGTTTAATACCAATGCTCAAAGTGTACAATGAAGTTGCAAAATACATTAATCAAGGAGGAAAAAGAAAAGGTTCTTTTTCATGTTACGTTGAACCATGGCATTCTGATATTCTTGAATTTTTAGATTTAAAGAAAAACCAAGGTCACGAAGATGTGCGTGCAAGAGATCTTTTTTATGCAATGTGGATACCAGATCTTTTTATGAAACGAGTAGAAGAAGACTCCAATTGGCATTTAATGTGTCCAGATGAATGTCCTGGTTTAACGGATGTATACGGTGAAGAATTTGAAGAATTATATAACAAGTACGTAGAAGAAGGTCGTTATAAACGTGTAGTAAAAGCACAAGAAGTTTGGAGAAAAATTTTAGATTCCCAAATGGAAACTGGTACTCCATATATTGGTTATAAAGATGCAGTCAATAAAAAATGTAATCAAAAAAATCTTGGTACAATTCGATCGAGCAACTTGTGTGTTGCTCCAGAAACTATGATATTGACATCAAAAGGATATTTTCCAATTATCGATTTAAAAGATAAAGAAGTAGAAGTATGGAATGGTGAGGAATGGAGTAAAACTATCGTTAAAAAAACTGGTGAGGCTCAAGAATTAGTAAAAGTAAAATTGAGTAGTGGAAGTGAATTAGAATGTACACCATATCATAATTTTTATATAGCAAGAGGAAAACGTCCAAGTCAATATCCTAGATTAATTAAAATACAAGCAAAAGATCTTAAAAAAGGAATGAAACTAATTAAAACAAAATTTCCAATAATAGAAAAAGGGGAATCTGATTTCCCATATCCATATGAACATGGGTTATTTTCAGCAGATGGGACTTATGAACACAATTCTGAAAATTTTTCTTTGCCAAGAATTACATTATATGGTGATAAGAAAAAATTATTACCTTATATACAAACTAGAATAGAAGTGTGTAAAGAAGATTCTAATAATAGAATTAATTGTAGATTGCCAAAAAATATAAAACCAAAATATACTGTACCAATAAATTATGATATAAATACGAAATTAAGATGGTTTGAAGGTTTATGTGATGGTGATGGTACAGTTGTAAAATCAGATCAATTAACAGGTATTCAAATAAGTAGTATTCATAAAGATTTTATAATTAATGTAAAATATATACTTAATACACTAGGATGTGATCCAAAAATACAATTAGCTTCTAAATCAGGATGGCGTTTATTACCAGATGGAAAAGGTGGTAACGAATCATTTTTTTGTAAAGATTTGTATAGAATTTTAATAACTTCACACGACGTTGCAAATTTATATAATATAGGATTTAGGCCAAAACGTTTAGTTATATCTGATATATATCCAAAAAATAATACAAAAAGATGGACAACAGTTGAAGAAGTAATATACACTCATAGAATATCTGATACATATTGTTTTACAGAATCTAAAAGAGGAATGGGTATTTTTAATGGAACTCTTACTGGACAATGCCTTGAAATTTCTTTATATTCTGACCATAATGAATATGCAGTTTGCAACCTTGCGAGTATTGCTTTGCCAAAATTTGTAAAATATGATGAAAATGATTCTCCATTTTTTGATTTTGAACATTTGAAAAATGTGTCAGAATATATCATTGAACCAATGAATAAAGTAATTGATAATAACTATTATCCAGTTCCTGAAACAAAAAAGAGCAATATGGCACATAGACCTATCGGGATTGGTGTTCAAGGTTTAGTAGATGTTTACGTAAAAATGCGTTTACCATTTGAATCACAAGAAGCTAAGAAATTAAACAAGGAAATTTTTGAGACAATTTATTATGGATGTTTAAAAGGTTCTATCGAATTAGCTAAAAAAGATGGTGCATATAGTTCTTTTAAAGGAAGTCCTTTTAGTGAAGGTAAAGTACAATTTGATTTAGCTGCTGAATTTGACGGTATAGACTTGGTAAATTACCTTTCAGGACGTTGGGATTGGAATACATTAAAATCTGATCTTGTAGAATATGGAGCACGGAATAGTATGTTATTAGCTCTAATGCCAACTGCTAGTACAGCACAGATAATGGGAAATTCAGAATGTTTTGAACCAGTTGATTCATGTATTTTTAAACGACGCGTTCTTTCAGGAGAATATATTGTTGTTAATAAATATTTAGTCGAAGATCTTATGAAATTAGGTCTTTGGTCAAAAGAATTAAAAGATACTATTATTGCAAATGAAGGAAGTATTCAAAATATAGATATTATACCAAATGACCTTAAAGCTTTATACAAAACTGTTTGGGAAATTAGTATGAAAAGTGTTATTGAACAAGCTAGTGATCGTGGAGTTTTTGTAGATCAAATGCAAAGTATGAATTTATTTATGGCAAATCCAAATTACAAACGTCTTACATCTATGCATTTCTATGCTTGGAAGTCTCACCTTAAAAGTGGAATGTATTATTTAAGAAGTAAAGCTAGTGCTAGTGCCGGAAAATTTTCAATCGATCCAGAATTAGAAAAACGTATTAAAGAAAAACAACAAAAAGGAGAAGCACTTAAAAAAGAAGAAGAAGAAATTATCTTGGCTTGTAGTAGAGAAAATCCAGAAGCTTGCACAATGTGTAGTTCTTAATATTTTAATTTCGTTGTACGTCCATTTCATTTTAAAATAAATTATTTATTTTAAAATTAATTCAAATCATAAAAAGAATCGTATGATGAACTTGTAGAACTATCATAATCACTAATTGATTGTAAATCCACATCTACCGGTTCGTGTGCGTCTATAATTGTTTTCATCAAATTACTCGAAATATCATCTGTTTCTTGTATTTTGGAAATTTCTATTTTTTTTGGAACTTGCATTTTGTCACTTTTTTGTACGGTCTTGTCTAAATTTAACAATTCTTTTAAAAGCTTAACGTCCATTTATTATTATTATTTAACAAAAAAAATAAATTTTAAAATAAAATAAATTATTAAAATAATGTTTAACCGTAGGTTACCCTCTTAAAAATTCTCCACACTCATCGATAATATAAGATTTACATTTATACACCTTTTTAATATCTTCAAAACAGCTATTTGTATATTCAATCAGACCTTTAATTTCATCAATAGGTGAAAAATTAATATAATCATATAAATCTGGGTCTCCAACTTTTAGTTGCGTATAATAATGTAATCTGTAAAAAATTTCAGTTAAAGAATTAACATACATATTTAAAATTTGAGATAATTTTTTATGTTTTCTATTTTCTTTATCCCTTTTTTTCAAAGTAATTTTAAACTGTTCTTCTGTAATTTCCTCCATCAAATATCGAACACGCAAATCTGAATTATCAGTTATTACATTAACAAACTTTGGCAAATGATCTAATCTTATTATCATAAGATTTAAACCTATAGTTCTTATTATTTTTTGGTAATGTGTGTTAAAACATACACTCATATTTTTTTTTAAGCTTATTAAAAACCGGTTATCAATTTCACGACCACATCGAACTTCTAATAAATTTCTCTCAGGATTTTGCATTTCCTCATAATAATGAGGATTATGAACAGTACCATTTTCAATTTTACCAGTATTCCAACTAAATGGCGTCTTGCATCTTGTACAATAAATTTGGTCACAACCTTCACTCTTAAAAATAATAGTTGAACAATTTGGACAAGGTCTACCATTTTCTTTTATAATTTTTGCAGTTTCAATATTTTCAACATTACATACATGGTGATCTTCCATTTCAAAATGACATTCTGAACAACACTTAGTTTCGCATAGACCACAAATCCAATCATTTGACAAATACCCTCTACAAGAATCCCTTACACATCTTTTAATAGTAAATTTTTTAGTTTGTATTTTTACCATATCCCTTTTATATTCCTCAGTCAAATCATTTATTTTTATATTAATATCTATTATTTTTTCAACATATTCTTGCATCTTTTTATCATATTCACGTTTTCTCATAATTTCCTCAATTAATGGTTGAGTAGCTGGAAACAATTTTTTTTCATTTTCAAACAAAATGTTTACTTTATGTTTTTTATTATAATTAGTAATAAACTTCGCAGAAAATTTATTACTAATATCCAGTTCATCCCATTCAATTTTACATGACATACAACAAATACCCGAATGACTCGTTTCATTAGCTAAAGCGTATTGTTCATAACAAGCACGACAAGCACTAAATTCGCAACTATTACAAACAATAGATAATCGAGTAGAACGATTATAAGTTTCAGTACAAATATCACAAGAATTCATTTTACGCAAGTATTAAGTATTACACATTTTCTTCTTTTGTGTTTTTTTTTCAATTTTTTTATTAGTGGCGCGATATTATATATTACTATGGTTCACGTAGATGTGCATTGTTGTACCTTGCGTTTTACCAAGGCTAAATTTTATTGTTAAATTATTTTTTATTGTCTATTAACAAGAGCGAATGTGTTTTTCAGAAAGTCAAAGTCAAAAGACATTAATTTTGAATATAATTACGTGTTATATATTATATGTATATTATGACAAGTCAGATACCCATAGAATACTAGCTTTGTTTTTTAAATTCGTAGGTTTTATGCAATTATTTGATTTGATTTTTTGGAGAAATCAAAATATACAGGATCCTAACGAAGCTCTTGTAAATTATACAGTAACAAAAATAGCAATGTTAGCTAATCATTTACAACCAATTATATTAGCATTATTAATATATGCATTTACAGGATCTATTGGCAAATTATCACAAATTATATTACTTGTATACACAATTGTAATTATCTATTACAGTATATTTATTTGGAATAAGATTACATACACATTAGAAGAAAAAATCGAGGAAAATGATACTAGATCATCGTTGAGATGGGAGTGGAATTTGCAAAAAAATAATTTTGGAGCATACTCCTTATTTATAATTACGTTATCAATTATAGCTTATGAAAATTTTGATTATCCAAACGATATCATATTATTATGCACAAATCTTATCACCTTTTTATTATCTGCGTATTATTTCAAGACTCAATTTATTGGACGATTTTGGTGTAAAATAGCAGCCTGTATACCTATTATGTTTATTTTTATTAAACCGAAATAAAAATTGAAAAAAAAATTGAAAAAAAAATTTTTTACTTAAACATAAAGTATAATGCAACCTATATATGAAAATAGTTCAGATGACAATCATCAAGATGATATTGAAACGGAATCTTCAACGTCGTCTTGCAATATCCAAGTAAAAAAAATAGATAAGTTAAAAAATTTTTTTCAAGGATCTAGTATAAAAAAATCACAATTACAACCACAATCCTTACAATCACCTTTACAATCGCCTTTACAATCAAATATTTGTTGTAACTTATGTAAAGATGATGTAAATCAATCTAATTTTATTATATTATCATGTAATCATATTTTTCATATTTCATGTTTAGCAGATATCTTTTTTAAGGATATTTATAATCACGATATTTTAGACGAAGAATATTTTAATCATACAAAATGTACAAGTTGTCTTACCAAATTAGAACTACCAGAAATAATGTTCTTACATAGTAAATTTTTATCTAATACAAAATCCTTAATTAAAAATCACGAAACTTCAATTAATCATTTTGAAAATCAATTGAAACAAATCAAAAATGAATTACGTACGTGTTATGATTATAAACATAAATTAGAAAAACAAAGAGAAAAATCTAAACAAATAGTATCAATATTGAATACTCTAATGTAAAAAAAAAATAAATTAAAAAAATAAATCAAGCTTTTCCTTTTTTAGAAGTTAATAATTTAGATAAAAAGCTACGTTTTTGTTGTACATCTTCAGTTTTTACTTTAAATTTTTCAGGATGTGTATTTAATAATGTAACATAATGATGAAAATTATCTAATAATTTGTTTTGAGCAATTATTAGATTTTTCAATTCTTGTTTTAAAAATTCAACTTTAGTTAAATTAGTATAAACATATTTATATTTAGTAGATTCTGATACATTAAAATTTGTTAATTCTTGTAATTCAACGTCCCACTTTTTGTATTTTTCAAAATTTTTAGATGTTTGATCAAAATAATCTTTTTTATACATTAAATAAAACTCTTCAGAATTTACCAAACTGTTATTATTTTCAAGTAAAATCTCATCAAAATTAATATTAATATATTGAGCATAATAATCAATATTCATCACAAAGCTCTTATTAATATAGTATTTAGAAAAAAATAAAAGAGTGTACGTAATAATTTTTTTATTCTAAAATTAACAAATCTTTAAAACAGTCAAAAAATATTAATATTTTATTATACATTGAAATTTCCATTTTACTTTTTTCAGAAAAACACTTTATCGTCTTTGCCAATTTTTCTGAATGATATAATTTATAAATAGATACACACATTAATGATATAGTAATAATATAACAAAAATATGACCAATCAGTATTAGAAATATTGTAAATTGGAGAAATAAACTTGTATGAAAAACTTTCATTACGAGGTAGTCCTCGTAACTGAGATTCTAATAAGGTTAAAGAACATTCATTACTATTAAAAACCCAATGAACTAATAAACTTATACTAAAAGTTATATGTAATATTAATAATGCAGTTAGATTTGTAAATGGAGCAATTAAAACAAATAATATAATGAATATATGAAAAATTCTTATTATATTTGCTAAAAATATGTTATTGTCACTTGTTTTATCACCTGTTTTATCACCTGTTTTATCACCTTCACCGTTCATTTTCCTTTATCTTTATATTATTATTTATCAAGAAATTAAATAATTATAATCAAATGTACTTATTAATTGATTATAGAGAACAAGATTTCATAGATAAATTATCATCGTTTTGTATAATTGAAAATGAAATAGTTAAAGCTATAAAAATTAATGGCGAAGAAATTTCTATAAAAATTACTAATTTACCAATAGCTGATTTTATTATTACAGAAGACATTCATGATAATACAACTATCAAACTTGCAATAGAAAGAAAAAGTATTAATGATTTATATTCCAGTATTATAGATGGGAGATTTAGAGAGCAAAAATCAAGATTGTTGGATTCACTTGGAGATCCTAATAAAATATGTTATTTAATAGAAGGATTTTCTTCAAAATTAATCACTGTTAAAAAAATTAATATGATTAGAGGATCAATTGTCAATTTGATTTTTAAACATCAATATCCTGTTATAACAACGCAAGATAAACTAGATACATTTAATCACATACTATTGTTATATAAAAAACATAAAAATGGAGAATTTTCAAATAATCTAGATAAAAATAATAAGATAGATCATACATCTATGATAGATTCTAAAACCTACTCGGGTTCAATTAAATTACGACGAAAATGTGAAAATATAGAAGATTCTAAAATATTACATCAGTTATGTTTAATACCTGGAATTTCACCTACTATTGCAAATGCTATAATATTATGGTTACGAAATAAAGGTACCTTGCCGTCTAACGACGTCGTCGATAAAGGTACCTTGCCGTCTAACGACGTCGTCGATAAAGGTACCTTGCAGATGACGAACTCATCTGTTCGGCAAGGTACAGTATGTATTAAAACTATTATAGATTTATATAAAGAAGACGATTGTAATCCGGAATTACTATTTACAGATATTATTATTTCATCTACTGAAAAACGTGTTCGTAAAGTAGGACGAGCTTTATCTAAAAAAATATATCAATATTTTTGTACATAATAAGGTTTTTGGTTATTTGAGTATTCTATTATTTTCTTCCAATGTACGTTGTATTAATTCAATTAAATCTCTTTTTTCGTGTGTATCGCTAACGTTTATTTCCAATACTATAGCGATATTTTTAAGTTCTGGTAAATTATAACTGGTAGCAGCTTTTCCTGTTATATCATTTCTTTGATCTCCTCGCTTTGTTTTATTTAAATTTCTAGAATCTACTATTCTAAATACATCATCTTTATTACCGTATTTATGTTCCCATTTATCAACTTTCATTTTTTTATTTCTAAACGTACCATATATAGTATAATTTTGTTCAATGATTTTATTGTATTCTAAATCTTGTTCACTAAGATTATTTAGTTCTTCTGAATAAGCAGTAGCTTGCGGTTCTAGTATCTTTCTAGATATTATATCGACACCCAATGAAGATTTTGAAAATTGTTGTAATGTATATTTATTAGTATCAATAGAAAAATCCAACATTTTAGAATATATAGAACTATTAATATCTATATCGAAATTATTAAAAATATAATAAGGTCCGCGTCTAATAATAAAACCTTCTCTATCATATTTATCTAAAAATAATACTTTATTATCAACTATATGAAATAATGTTGTATATATAGCTTCATCTGTTATTAGAGGTTCTAAATCAAATATACTTTTTTTAATATCATCTAAACTCCAAATAAACGCGTCTTGAAATAAACGTTTTAAATGTTCTAAAACAAAGAAAATATCAAATTGATCAAAAAATGTTAAATACATTTTGTAAGTGGAATTATCAACTTTTTCAGATTTTGGTTTAACCTTACATTCGTAATTACAAGTTGTATAATCACATTCTGGAGATCCATCAATACCAACGTCAGTAATTGTATTTCTAGATATATTAAATTCGCAATCAAAACTGATTTCTTTTAATTGTCTTTCTATAACTTTATTACTTCTATCTTTTTCTTCTGATAATATGTATTTTTCCTTGTCAATAAAAAAATTAGAAATACCTATATCACGTGAATCCAACATCTTTGAATATATAGATACATATTTATAAATTTCCACGGTTCTTTGATCTGGTTCTAAAGAATGATGAGAATAATTTCGGACAGCTCTTCCTACAATTTGATTAATTTTACTCATATTCCAATAAGGTTCTAAGATATGTACTTGTCTAACTGCTTTAAAAGTAATACCTTCAGATGTAATAGGTGATCCTATAATAATTCTTATTAATTTTCCAGTTTTATTTTCATCGCTGTTAAATATACGTTTATACTGTTCTCTATTTTTTATATTTGTACTTTCGTCAAATACAACAAATGATTTATATTCGTGTGGATTTTTACTACTATATTCATAAAAACCATTTGCTAATAATAATTGTTTGATTAAAGTAGTACCACCATAAGATACATAATTAGAATATATAAAAACATTTCCAGAATTATACTTGTTAACCATTTGTAGCAATGTATAAAGTTTACTTGAATATTTTTGTAAATCAGATGTTAAAACATCTTTATTTATTAATTTATAACGAGTACCTGATTTGGTAAATATACTAGAAAATCCTACTTTCCCATATGTTTCATTTGGATAAACTATTGTAGAGGCATCACTGCTATTTTTATACAAAGAACTTGATTTGGAAACAGTTACTTCATCTTCTTCTACATTTTCTTCTGATTCTATATTTTTTATAACAGATGTCAAATCTACATCAAGATCTTTATTTAAATCTACATGTAAAGCACGTTGGTATACTCCATATTGATAATCAGACATTTCACAATAAACAACATTTGTTGTACCAATTTGGTCCTCTAAAAGAGGATTACCCATCTCGATTTTTTGAGGATTTGTTTCAGTATTTCCACGTAAATAAGAAACTTTACCAGCTAATGATGATTCTAATTTTTGTTTACCTGATTCTGTTATTAACATTATATCACCTCGTAAAGCAGATCGATTAATATGTTTAGATGGGCTTTTTATTAAAATAGGATCATCACCTTTAGTTAATTCTTTACCAATTGGTAATTGTAAATCTGGTCTATTAACATTTAATAAATTTGCTAATTCAAAAATTTCACTAGAATTATCATACATTGGTGTAGCAGTAAGTAAAATTAATTTGTAATTGTACGATTTTGATAAAATTTGATACAATGAAGTATATACATCATTATTCGTAATATTATGAGCTTCATCTACAATTATAACAGCATTATTCAAATTTTTAATAGCATCTTTTATAGGTTTTCTTACAATTTTACCATCAATACGTCTTACTCGTTTTGTATTTTGCCCATATTGATCTTTTTCAAATTCTTTAAGACCAAGTACTTTATTAATAAATGTACCATAAGTTATAAAATTATAAGATTTTGATATAGTTTTATTAGCTCTATTTATTATTTCAGCCCTTGTAGTTTCAGAACCTCTATATGTAACATTTCCAGTATAAATATCATATTCTTCTTTATCCAAATATTCTTCGTGTGTACATTTACTTAGTAATTCACCTATAAAGTTTTTTTCTATATTTTTATTTTTTACCAATACTACGATTCTTTTACCCATATTATTTAAATATTCTTTAAAACCCTCAGCTATTGTAATAGATGCACACGTTTTACCAGTACCTAATTGATGATATAAGAGAACATTTTCATAAGGTGTTACTTTTGATATATAATTTCTTAATAACATTTGCGAAGGTTCTTGATGTAAATAATTACGTTTTTTGTCAGAAGTATGATTAAGAAATTCTGATTTATTTAAATAATCAGACCTATTATAATAAATGTTTTCTGCCATTACTTACATAAAACATAGAAAATTAAATTTCTGATAAATCGATACATTAAACTAGATTTATATTACAGTAGATTCTGGATATGGCATTGTCAATAATGGTTGTTCTGACATATCGGAAATTGTTAGTATATTATCAGATAAATTTTGAGAAGGACCAGAAGAATATTCTTTAACCTTATACATAAAATTTAATATATATAACATCACAGGTATAGATAAAACATAAATAAAATTACTTTTACCTATCTTTTTTCGCTTTTCATTTTGAATATCTAATTTGTAAAATCTTAATATTACGTAAAACACACACGTGCTAACCAATACAAATATATGAAAATTCATTAATATATTATATTAATATATAAAATTAATTCTGAATTGGGTCGTTTTAGAAAATTTTAAAAATAATAATATAATATATGTTCGTTGCTACAAATATAGAACATAAAGCAAAAATAGAAGAACAATTTTATGAAATTTTATCAAAATATATTTATAGACATATAAATCGTATTTTAAAAATAGAATACGATGTCCATAAAGCATCTAAAACTATAGGTTCTTTATATCCTAATTTTCAAAAAAGATTATTAAAAATATCAAAATGGTCAGATTATCATATAGATAAAGAATATGGAAAATTTTTAAAATGGTCAAAAAGAAAATATAACTACTCAGAACAACAATTACAACAAATGTTGAATGATATTATTACAATAACAATTCAAGTTATGATACACAAACCTAGTTTATACGTTGAAAAATTATTAGAAGGTTCTTTACCAAGTTTACGAGATTTTTATTACAAATGTTTAAAAAGACTTAGTAGAATTTTTTATGAAAATCCTAAATCTACAAAATCTATAACATTATCTCAATTAAAAGCAAAAATAAATACAACTCTAAATATAGTTTTACCTGTAAATAAACTCAATTCTGTTTTAGAAATTCAACAAGAAGAATATATATCAAAAGGTGAAAATGATTCAATAAAAAATATCACATATGATTTTAATAAATTAGATCTTAAAGAAGAAGAACAACTTAAAGAAGATAAAGAATCTACTAAATCTTCAAGTTTTATTTCAAAAGATCCTATTTTGTACTATATTTCATCTGATAATTCAGAATCAAGCAATCATCAAGATAAACCAGACTATTATCAAAAACCAGACTATTATCAAAAACCAGACTATTATCAAAAACCAGACTATTATCAAGATAAACAAGATTCAACAGATACAAGTAGTGATAAAGGACTAAAAGAAATATATATACCAAAAAAACCTAAATATTATCACAAATCAAAAATAGACGAAATAAACGAATATTTTTTCAATGAATAAATTTTATACCCTATTACTAGTTGTTTTTTATACCTTTATTACTAGTTGTTTTTATACCTCTAGATGATCGTCTAGATCCAAAACTACCTATTAAGGGATTTTGTTCTTTAGTCATTTGGGGAATTGGTTTATTCGATTCATTCAATTTGCCAGTTAATAATTTTATTTCATCATCTTTCATTATAGTTATATTTTTAATATTAGTTCTATAATCTGCTAATTCTAATTTTAAACTCTGTAATTCTAATTCTAAATTTTGTCGAATATTTAATTCAAGATTTATTTTATTTTCAAGACGAGAAATTGTTTCTAAATCTATTTGTAATTGATTAGCCTGTTTTTGATATGTCTGCTCTAAAACAATATATCTTTTTTGGACCTCTTCATTTTTATCACTACTATTAGAATATTCTAATTTAGTCGTTTCTAATTTGTTATTTATAAAATCTACGTCCAATTTTAATTGTATATTTTCACCCTCTGCATTATCCAATTCGACTTTTAGATCACGTATTTCTTCAGTTAAATCTTGAATTTTTTTATTATATTGAGGATCAATATGAGCAGATTCGATTCTTGAAATATATGCGGATTTATCTTGCAATTGACTTTGCAAAGTAGAAATCGTTTTTTTAAATAGATTTATTTTCATTTCTTGTTCCTTTTCTACAATCTTATATTTTTCCATCTTACTTTCTAAATCATCAATTTTTAATTGTAATTTATTATGACCTAAATTTTTACTTGTAGAATTTATTTTAGATAAAAATTCATTTGTCTTTAAATTGTGTTGTTCTACTTGTTGTTCTACTTGTTGTTCTACTTGTTGTTCTACTTGTTGTTCTACTTGTTGTTCTACTTGTTGTTCTACTTGTTGTTCTACTTGTTGTTCTACTTGTTGTTCTTTAAGTTCTCGTTTATTTTGAATTTCGGTAGATTGATTTATTTGTTGTTGTAGTCGAGAAAAAAAATTATTAGATTGACCTTCTGCAATAGTAATATTTATAGATTCCATTTTATTTTATATTTAAGTAATATAAAATAATTATTCATTAACCGAATTTTTTAGTTATTAGGTTCGCGACATTGTGGAATATAATCGTGTGCTAATTTTTCACCAATCATTACAGATGCATCATATTGTGAAATTTTTGAGCTTTGTATATTTAAAATAGCATTTAACATCATATCCAATCTTTGTTTAAATGCAACCTTGTTAAAATTTATAAAATTTTGTTGCATTTGTGTACAAATGAATTTATACAATGTAGTTGATGTGCTAATTAAATGTTTATATTTATCCGAAAAAAGGTTTTCATAATTTGATAAAGTTTCACCATTTTTCAAAATACTTTCACATTCATCAATAAGATTATTTACTTGTTCACGAATAAGTTCAACATTTGTATCATGAATATTATTAGACATTTTTTGTTAGTATTTATTTTTAAAAAAAATATGAATTATTAACGTTATATTTACTTTATATAAAATGTCTTTTGATATAAAAGATATGATTTCACGTATTGGCAAATTAAACCAAAAAGAAAAATTGCATATATTAAATATTCTACATACAAAAAACATTGAATTCACTAAAAATACGAACGGTTATTTTTTTAATTTCCTAAACATTGACGGTGATATTATACGAAAAATATACAATTGTTTAATATTAATAGAAGAAAATACAGATAAGATTAAAGAAATGGAAAAAAGAAGAAATGAATTATTACAATATTATAAACTTTTAATTGAAGAACGATTACAAGATAATTTACTGAAAAAAAAAGATAATTATATGAAAAAATTAATTCTTAAACCATACACTGAAATAACTTTAATAAAAAAAAGAAAGAATATTATTAACAGAAAACATATAAATCACAATATAGACTCTGATATTTTAATAAAAGAACATTTAAAATCTAAATTGAAATATCAAAAAAATAGCGTATATCATAGACTTGTAACGTCTATAAAATTATCAAAATCAACTAAAAGTAAAAATAAAAATGATGATGATAATGATACGTCAAATGATACAGTTAATATTGATACAGTTGATGATATATCAGAAATTGATCATAATTTAGATGATTATAATCTAAGTGACAATGACGACAATGACAATGATAATGATGATGATAATAATATTGATGATATAAGTACTATTATATCTGATAATGATGACAACGAAAATTTTGACGAAGAAGAAGGAATTGATGAAGTAATTGAAGTAGACGAAATTGATGATATCGATGAAGATATTAATAATAGTGATTATAAAAAAAGGGAATTTTTATATTATAAAAAATTATTAAATAAGCAAGGTTTTGTATTCGATGAAAATAAAGAATGCATATTAGCAACTCAAGAATACATACATTAAAATAAACTGAATAAATAATAATATTTTAAAATTACAAATGGGTATTCCTTGGTATTTCTATACAATTTATAAAAAATATAATTACGAAAATGATTTAATGATAAATGAAAATGTTATTTCAGAAATAGAAATCGAATATTTGTTTTTAGATTATAATAGCATGATTCATCCATGTGCACAAAAAGTATTAGCCTTAACTGACGAGACCAATGAAAGTAAATTAGAAGAATTAATTATAAAAACTTGCTTAGATTATACAAGATATATTATAAATGTTATAAAACCACGTATTACATATATAATGATTGATGGAGTAGCTCCAAGAGCAAAAATTAATCAGCAAAGAGAAAGAAGATATAAATCGCATTTTTTCAAAGAATTTAGCGGTTCTGTTAAATGGAATTCTAATAAAATAACACCAGGTACAAAATTTATGGATAATTTAATCCAAGCATTAAACATATTTAAAAAAGAATTAGGTAATATTATTATCTCAGATTCTAATGAACCTGGAGAAGGAGAACATAAAATGATGTCAACTATAGGTACCTTGCCGTCTAACGACGTCGTCGATAAAGATACCTTGCCGTCTAACGACGTCGTCGATAAAGATACCTTGCCGTCTAACGACGTCGTCGATAAAGATACCTTGCCGTCTAACGA
>Ga0102896_1000316_pt1 | contig 16813 bp, 17 predicted proteins | sample Colrivmet1554A02_FD_78457 | JGI IMG/M metagenome (GOLD analysis project Ga0102896, IMG submission 78457) | Estuarine microbial communities from the Columbia River estuary - metaG 1554A-02 | ecosystem: Environmental > Aquatic > Marine > Intertidal zone > Estuary | place: USA: Columbia River...
GAGTTTTTACGTACCAAAAATCGTAAGAAAAGAAAAGGGGTAATGCTTAGTCTCTTTCACTCGCAACCTATAATTACCGAGGAATCACCCGAGTTGATTCATATCCTAAAGGAAGCGGAATGGCAAATTTGGCAACAAATACAAGGCCTGCCAGAAAAACAACGGATTGCCATGACCTTATTTGCTATGGATGACCTAAGCTATCAAGAAATTGCCGATGTGATGAAGGTTTCAGTATCGGCTATCGAATCGCTCCTGTTTCGAGCAAGAACACAACTTAAAAAATATAAACCACATGAAAGCTGATCTTATCTTGTTGAAAACACGCATCCCGGTTAGTGATGAACTTAGGGCCCGCTGCCTTGAGCGCCAACCTAGCATAAAGCCTGCGCGCCCCAATTGGCTTGTGGCGGCTTCCTTTTTAGTGCTTATTTCATTAAATGTTACTGCTTGCTTGTTCGTCATAAAACAACAGCAAGGGACACGTGTAAGCTATCTTAATAATTTCGAATCGTATGAATAATTCTTGGAAAAACTGGGCTTTAATCCTGTTGGTAGGACTTAATGTCGTGCTAATTTTTTTATTGGTAACCCACAAACCACCCCATCCTCCGAGGCTCGCACAGGAGATGGCTTTGAGCAAGAAAAAAGCGAAGGCACTTGAAGCGCTAGAAACCCCATTTCTAATGGAGCGTAAAAATGATTTGAACGAATTGCGGAACCTAGAGCATCAGTTTATTCAATCTGCCATGAAGGGAGATACGCTCAAAATAAACGAACTGTTTGAATCGATTACCCTAAAGAAAAACAAGGATTTAATGCGAATGTATCGCTATTTTAGTGAGTTAGGAGTGATACTAAATACCCAAGAACAAGAAGAGGTCCTTAAATTAATTGGTAATTTCGACCGAAAACCACGCCCTTAATGCTTCGATTCTTTTTCTTCTTTTTTCTTTTTCCTTCGCTGGCTCTCAGCCAAACGACACTGATGCCACAGGTCGGTTCAGAGCGATTTGAATTACACCAATTATATTCAATGTCGAATGGGGATTCAATTCGTATCGATCAGTTTAAGTGGTATATGAGCACTGCACTGGAAGAGGTTCATTTGGTGGATGCCTCTGAACCAAGCACCTATGCCTTACCCTTTTCAAGCAATGCCATTCAAATGGGGTTGGATAGCACCGCGAACACGGCCGGAAGATTTGATGGCGCATACGACCCCTTGCTCGGTATGTATTGGGCTTGGAATACAGGGTATATTCATCTGAAGTTGGTAGGGTGCCTTGTCCAAAAAGGGAATCAATTCCCCTTTGAATATCACATTGGCGGATATAAAGCGCCGTTTGAAACCTTTTTGCCGATTAAAATACCTGCAGGAACCAACAAGATACCCCTGCATTTGGAACGCTTCTTTGTAGCCCTACCCATTACAACAACGCCTAACATCATGTTGCCTGGAGCAGCAGCACAACAAATCTTTCACGCGTTTAGTACGGTCTTCGAATGAAAACTTGGGGATTTCTTTTTATTGCTTGCCTTGGCTTAATTTCCCTGATGGTACTGCCAGAAGACGGCTTGTTTTATCGTCCGGAACATTGGCCAGCACCTCAATATTCATTTGAAAAAAACCCGCTTACAACTGATGGTTTTTCCTTAGGTCGAACCCTGTTTTACGACCCCATCCTCTCCATAGATTCAACCGTCTCTTGCGCTTCTTGTCATTTTCAATATACAGCCTTTGCCCATGTGGATCACCCCACAAGCCATGGGGTAGCGTCGAGGATTGGAAAACGCAATGCGCCCGGTTTAATGAATTTGGCGTGGTATCCAAGCTTTCATTGGGACGGTGGTGTACTCGACCTCAATGGCCAAGCCATAAATCCAATGACCCATCCGGATGAAATGGGCTCGAGCTTGGAAGAGATTCTTAATAAACTAAACCGTGACTCATGGTATCGTGCGCAGTTTAAGAAGGTGTTCGGAGTGGAACGTATTAAAACCAGTCAGTTGTTGAACGCTTTAGCACAATTTACTGTTTCCTTGGTTTCGGCTAATAGCAAGTATGATAGCGTCATGCGCAAGGAGGCGAATTTTTCGGAACAAGAAAGAAAGGGGTATAAATTATTTCAAAGGCACTGCAATCAATGCCATACCGAACCCTTATTTACCAATTTCAAATTTGAAGCGAATGGCATCGGACCCCACCCCCAATTGTTGGATTCGGGAAGGGCCTTAATTACAGGAAATGCATCAGATGCTTATTTATTCCGTGTGCCAACCCTTCGAAATATTGAGCATAGTTTTCCGTACATGCACGATGGGAGAATGGGTAAATTAAAAGAGGTGATCAAGCACTACGCTTCTCAATCCAGCTGGGTTAAACCCATCAGTAAGGCCTTTGCTGATCCGAGCATGTTGCAGACCGATGAAGAACAAAAAGACCTGTTGTCGTTTTTGAAAACACTCACCGATAAATCTTTTTTATTCAACCCCGCGTATCGGTTTACCAACAAAAATTAAAAAATGTTTAATAAATTTTAACAAAGATTAAACAAAAATCGGTTCTCCTTGTTTTACAACTAATTATAACTTGGAGGATCCCGAAAATCCATAGTCAGAGTAGGGGGAATTAATACTTTTTTTTATGTACTTATCTATTACTGCATCAGAATTGTTTGATGCCAGCCAAGGCTTCGGAATCGGCCAAGCCACGGCTTTTACGTTTTTTGTAGGAACTATGGCCATGATGGCAGCTTCTGCATTTTTCTTTTTCGAAATCAGAAATGTAGGTGAGAAGTGGAGAACTTCGGTCCTTGTTTCTGGTATTATCACGTTTATTGCAGCAGTGCATTACTACTACATGCGTGATTGGTTTTTAAATACAGGAACATCACCAACATTTTTCCGCTATGTAGATTGGTTGTTGACGGTTCCATTAATGTGCGTTGAGTTTTATTTGATTACCAAAAAAGCAGGTGCTAAGCCCTCATTACTTTGGAAATTAATTCTGGCTTCAGTAGTTATGTTAGTTACTGGATTCTTCGGAGAGTCTACAGACCGTGGTAACAGCGTACTTTGGGGAGTAATCTCTGGTGCTGCATATTTCTACATTGCTTATCTTGTTTGGTTTGGTGAAGTGGCGAAATTATCAAATACTGCAGGCCCATCAGTGGCTAAAGCTACACGGATTTTAGCATGGTTTGTATTGGTAGGATGGGCTATTTATCCGTTAGGATATATCATTGGTACACCCGGCGGTTTATTCGGAATGTTCGGAAGTGAACTAAACAATCCGTGGATGGATGTTGTTTACAACATTGGTGATGCGGTTAATAAAATTGGTTTTGGATTAGTCATTTACACATTGGCAAAGTCTGATTCAAATCAATAGTTTCATAATAGTTAGGTTTAGTTAAGGGGGAGCAATCCCCCTTTTCTTTTTTATACACCATTGCACAAGTATTCTTACCTTTAGGCAACTAATACCTTGTATACTAAACCTTTATTATGAAAAAATCGATTTTTTTATTCCTTTTTCTACTCGCTTTTGGTGCAACGGCGCAATTAAACCCTGCAATTACCAACTGGTTAATTAATACCGACGGTACCACCGGGCGCCATTATATTCAAGGAAATTCTACGCCAATTGTTGATGCGGTATTAGCCAATGTACAACAAGTACAATATTCAACCAATTGGGTGTATGTGTCTACCACCGGAGTTCCTTCATACATTACCGGACCCTTCCTAGATGGAAATCCATCACTTACCACCAATCAAAATGCAATTTTTAAAATTTCTTTAAATCCTACCGTGAATGCGGGCGCAGGAACAGCAACCACCGGAGGAAATATCGGAATTTTCATTAACGGAACCGCCATGTTCGATTACCGCGATGGCGTAGCATGGAATACAAATACCAATTCCCTGTGTGGTGGATTACCAGGCATGTCTCCTTGTCCTGGCGGACCCGGAGCAACTCAATCTTGGAATCGCGATGCCGTAGTTGCAGAAAAAGGAGGATTCGATTGTTCCAAAGGGCATCCAGCCAACGGAAATTATCACCACCATCAAAACCCAAGCGCCTTTGATTTAGATCTCAATGTAATCTCTAATGTGTGTACCTTATATGATGCGGAAGGACTTTATTCCATCGACTCCACAGTACATTCACCATTGATTGGCTTTGCCTATGATGGCTACCCAGTGTATGGAGCCTATGGGTACAAAAATGCCGACGGAACAGGAGGTATAACCCGCATCAAGTCAGGGTATCAATACCGTAACATTTCTACACGTACGGTATGGGCAGACGGCACCGATGTACCGGATGGACCTGCTGTATCTGTTACCTATCCCTTGGGTTATTTTCGCGAAGATTATGAATTCGTGAGCCATCCGGGTGCAGCAGATTACCTCGATGTTCACAACGGACGGTTTTGTGTTACCCCAGAATATCCAAATGGCATATATTGTTATTTTGCCACGGTAGACGCCGATTGGAATTCAGCCTATCCGTATTTAATCGGGCCAACCTATTATGGGGTGGTTACAGGCGCGAAAGTGAATTCCGTTACGGAAAGTACTACCGTATACAATCCAGCCAATAACGTGACAGAAAATCAGATCTCAGCCTTAAAGGTGTTCCCCAATCCCAGTAACGACCTCATTATTGTTCAAGCTATTGGCTTGGTGCAAAACGATGTAGTGCTTACACTTACGGACATTCAAGGGAAACTTATTGCTACGCAGGAGATTTTAGCCGGTTCTACCATGGCCTTATTTGATGTAAGCACCTTATATGCAGGAACGTATTTCATTAGCTACACGGACGCTAACGGTAAACAAAGCAAAGCGGTAATTATTAACTAATTCGTTCATACCCTGCCGTGCTTTTCGTAATTTTACGGCATGCAAGAACGTCCACTTTCCGATTGGTTGCCCTTATCACTCAAAGAAGCTGAAAAGCGTGGGTGGGATGCCTTTGATGTTATTTTAATTTCTGGTGATGCCTACGTTGACCATCCTTCCTTTGGAACAGCAGTAATTGGTCGCATCATTGAAGACGAAGGCTTTCGCATCGGCATCATTGCTCAACCGAATTGGCGAGATGATTTGCGTGATTTCAAAAAACTTGGCAAACCAAAATATTTCTTTGGGGTGACTGCCGGTTGCATGGATTCCATGGTGAACCATTACACTGCAGGTAAACGCTTGCGTTCAACCGATGCCTACACGCCGGGCGGCGTAGCCGGTTTTCGTCCGGATTATGCCAGTACCGTGTATTCGAACATCTTAAAAGAACTTTTTCCAGATGTACCCGTGTTATTGGGAGGTATTGAAGCCTCTTTGCGACGGGTAACGCATTACGACTATTGGGCAGATAAACTCTTTCCATCCATTCTAGTAGACAGTAAAGCAGATGCCTTAGTCTATGGCATGGGGGAACAACCCTTACGTACGTTCCTTAAGCTATTGAAAAAAGGGGTTCCCTTCGAACAAATTCGCACCTTGCCACAAATTGCCTACGTGCATAACAAGGAAGAAGACGTTTTAAAAAATAAACATTGGGAAACGGTTTCTTTGGCAAGCCACGAAGAATGCTTGAAAAATAAGGTGGCCTATGCCGCCAATTTTAAAATTGTTGAGGTAGAATCTAATAAACTCAGTGCCAATCGTATTTTGCAAGAAGTGGGGGATCAACGCCTGGTGGTGAATCCGCCATATCCCACCATGACTGAAAACGAAATTGATGCTTCGTTTGAATTGCCATACACGCGCTTACCCCATCCAAAGTATAAGAAGCGTGGGACAATCCCCGCCTATGAAATGATCAAGTTTTCCTTGAACATTCACCGCGGATGTTTTGGGGGGTGCAGTTTTTGTACGATTTCCGCGCACCAAGGGAAATTCATTGCCTCGCGCAGTGAGGGTTCCATTATGAAGGAATTAGAGGAAATTGCAGCACACCCAGATTTTAAAGGGTATTTATCGGATGTGGGCGGTCCTTCGGCCAACATGTATAAAATGAAAGGCAAAGACGAGAGCATTTGTGCCCGTTGTGTAGCGCCAAGTTGCATCCATCCCGTGATTTGCAATAACCTGGATACCTCGCATAAACCTATGACTGAGTTGTATCGTAAGATTGATGCGCATCCGAAAATTAAAAAAGCTTTTGTGGGTTCTGGGATTCGTTATGACTTATTAGTGGATGATTTTAACAAGAACAACGAAGACGGAAACCACGACGAATACTTGGAGCAGGTAGTTACGCGTCACGTGAGTGGGCGCTTGAAGGTGGCGCCTGAACATACCGCCGACAATACCTTGCGCATGATGCGGAAGCCCTCGTTCAAATATTTTCACCAATTCAAAGAAAAGTATGAGGCTATTTCTGCCAAACATAAATTGAATCAACCCTTGATCCCATATTTCATCTCCTCGCATCCTGGGTGTGAGGAAACGGACATGGCAGAATTAGCGGCAGAAACCAAGGACATGGGCTTTAAATTGGAGCAAGTACAGGATTTTACTCCTACACCCATGACCGTGGCTGAGGTAATTTATTATACCGGCCTACATCCGTATACCTTAAAACCAGTATTCACGGCAAAATCACCGGAAGAGAAAAAGAACCAGAATCGTTATTTTTTCTGGTACAAGCGCGAAAACCAAGAATGGATTTCAAGCCGATTAAAACGCGCCGGTCGCGCGGATTTAAGCCAGAAATTAGTGGAACGCCCACAAGAAAAACAACTTCCTCCTTGGTTAGCCAAGCGTAGGGGGCGGTAGTGCAGAAAAAGCGCTGAATGCCTTTGGTTCATTGAAAGCGGCCCTTCGACAGGCTCAGGGACCGCTAAAACTGAATAAAATTAGGGGAGGTGCGCTCCCTGAGCCTGTCGAAGGGCGCACCCCTAGAAAATCGAGAATTACTTCAACGTTCAGTTTTAAGGAGTGTAGCGCCAACCATTAAACCCGCACCCGGGGAATTTAACAGCCACCAAAAACATTCCGATAATCGAGTAGTCGTAAAGGCGGATGCATCGAGATAGTGGAACTGCTCTGCAGACATTAAAACACCCAAAATACATGATTTATCTACTTTTTTATACAAAAAAGTAGCAAAAAATCTACCGCGACGGGTTTTTTGCGCGGCGTTTTACTCCTAAGACTTGACCCTTTCAGTGATCCTTCGGCTTCTTCAGGGTGCCCAAGTCTTAATTCGCTCCACTTGCTAGAAAAATAGTCGCTATGAAATACAAACAGCAAATTAAATTAATATGCTGATTTATACCGCTAATCGATTGCGAGTGTTTCGAGATAGCGTTAACTTTTATCCCGCATCCGGGAAGCAATCTGATAATATAAATTCCTCAAAGTAAAATAATTACTTATCTTTGACGTTACTAACGCAAAGCGTTATTAATGATCAAAAGTTTTGGCGATAAAGAATGTGAAAAAATTTGGAATGGTAACCCTTCAAGAAAATTGCCCGTTGAAATTCAAGAGGTAGCGCGAAGAAAATTAAGAATGATAAACAACGCACAAGATATTGTTGATCTTCGCATTCCACCATCTAACCGACTGGAAAAACTAAAAGGTGATTTGCATGAATACTTCAGTATTCGGATTAACAATCAATGGCGAATCATCTTTAAGTGGGTCAGCAATGATGCATATGAAACAAAAATTGTAGATTACCATTAACTAGGTAGATATGGAAAAGCTAAAAAATATACATCCGGGTGAAATCTTGTTAGAGGAATTCTTAATTCCGATGCAGATTTCTGCCTATCGATTGGCAAAGGAAACGTTCCTTCCTCAAACCCGTATTTCGGAGATAATCAAGGGTAAGCGAAGAATTACAGCAGATACGGCCATTCGGTTTGCAAAATTCTTCAACACCAGTGCAAAATTTTGGTTGGGTCTTCAAGATGATTATGATTTGGAAGAAGAACGAAATCAAAAAAATCAAGAGTTTAATAATATAAAACCAGTCGTTGGGAAAGCGGCGTAAGAAAAAATCCTTGTTGCACGGGATTTCAAATCCCGTGCAACAGAAGATTTCAAATCCCGTGCAACAGGAGGATTCAAATCCCGTGCAACAGAATGATTACGTGTTTACTAAGAAGGTTGAGGCTTTTCTTACCACGCCATCCCACAAGTTAATTCGCATGCGCAAGGCCTCCTCGGCTACTTGCGTTGCTTCTTCCCATTTGGTGGGGTCCCCTTCGCAAACTTCATCCATTAATTTCAAGGAAAGTGGACCATGGTCTTCGCCGTCTACTTCAATGTGGCGCTCTAAATAAAATAAGAAATCATCCAGGGCTGATTGGTGATTCGCCTTTAATTCTTTCACCATTTCAATAAACATTTCTGGAATTAAATCCTCACGTCCAAAGGTAAATACAGAGGCGATTTCATGGATTTTTCCGCGTTGAATGATCGAAAAAGTAAAGCGAACAAAGGCCTTCGTTTCCGGATTAATTGCACACGCATCTAGGGCTTCTTCAATAGGCACTTGGGTTGAAATCAACTCAATGAATCGCCCCATTTCTTGGGTATTCGCCCCCATCGATTGCATCGCCTGTAGATACATCTCAAAATGGCTCATGGTCTTTCCATTTGCATCAAAATCACTCTCTTCGCCAACGACAATTTCATTGATAAATCGACGTGTTTCTTTATTTTTTGTAGGCATCCAAGGCACGTGCACGTATGTAAGGTGCTGTTGAAGACTCTTGAGTAAACTCATGAAATCCCAAACAGCAAAGACATGTTCTTCCGTAAAAGCCTTCAGTTCTACTTCTGTAGCAATTTGTTGGTAGACTGGGTGTTCAATTAACTGGGCACGCAAGGGTGCAATTCGATCTTGTAAGTGATCAATGTTCATTGGGGAGTAAATTAATTCCTAATTCGGTTAATTGAGTAGGTTCTAGCATGGACGGCGCGTCGATCATTGTATCTCTACCGCTATTGTTTTTTGGGAAGGCAATGAAATCACGAATGGATTCTTCACCAGACATCGTCGCTACTAAACGATCTAAGCCAAAGGCCAGTCCGCCATGCGGTGGCGCTCCGTATTCAAAGGCACCCATTAAGAAGCCGAATTGCTCTTGGGCTTGCTCCGGAGTAAATCCAAGCAAGGCGAACATCTTTTCTTGTAAGGTGCGGTCATGAATTCGAATGGATCCTCCACCTAATTCAACACCATTCATAGCCAAGTCATAGGCATTCGCGCGAATGGCTCCAGGATTAGAATCCATGAGCGCAATGTCTTCGGGTTTGGGTGAAGTAAAGGGGTGATGCATTGCAAAGTACCTTCCTGAGGCTTCGTCTTTTTCTAACAACGGGAAATCTAATACCCAAACCGGACAAAATTCACCTGTGTTTCGAAGTCCTTGTTGCTGCGCTACATGAAGGCGAAGTTCATTCATTTGTTTTTGCGTTTTGGCTAATTCCCCACTCAATACCAATAACAAATCACCGGCGTTAATGTTGTGCGCTGTGGCCAACGCTTTAAAGTCCGCTTCGCTATAGAATTTGTCTACCGAAGACTTGATGCTACCGTCTGCATTGTATTTTACATACACTAATCCTTTGGCACCAATTTGTGGCCGCTTTACCCATTCAGTGAGTTCATCTAATTGCTTGCGGGTATATTCCGCTGCTCCTTCTACTACAATACCGATAACCGTTTCTGCCTGATCAAAGATGGCAAAACCTTTGCCTTGAAGCGCATGCAGGTAATTGAATTTCATGCCGAAGCGCAAGTCCGGTTTATCTGATCCGTAGCTATGAATGGCTTCGTCATAGGTCATTCGAGGGAAGGGCTCGTTAAACTCGATGCCTTTTACCGCGGCAAACAGGTGTTTAATCAAGCCTTCGAAAACCTGTAAAATGTCTTCTTGCTCCACAAAGGCCATCTCGCAATCGATTTGCGTGAATTCCGGTTGACGGTCCGCACGTAAATCCTCATCGCGGAAACATTTCACGATTTGATAGTAGCGATCAAGTCCTGAAACCATAAGCAATTGCTTGAAGGTTTGTGGGGATTGGGGAAGGGCATAAAACTGACCGGGATTCATACGGCTAGGCACCACAAAATCGCGCGCCCCTTCCGGGGTAGATTTAATTAACACCGGCGTTTCTACATCCATAAAACCGAGTTGATCAAGGTACTTTCGTGTTTCAAGCGCTACCTTATTACGAAGAATGAGTTTTTGCTGAACAGGCGTGCGGCGCAAGTCTAAATAACGATATTGCATACGCAGTTCATCGCCCCCGTCGGTTTGATCTTCAATGGTAAATGGAGGCGTTTTGGATGCATTGAGCACGCGAAAGGAAGACACCTCGATTTCAATATGCCCGGTGGCTAAGTGTTGATTTTTACTGGAGCGTTCAATTACGGTACCTACCGCTTGAATTACAAATTCTCGTCCAAGTTTTCGGGCCTCAAGACAAAGCGCTTGGTCTTTTTCTAGATTGAATGCCAATTGGGTGATGCCATACCGGTCTCTCAAGTCGATGAAGGTCATACCTCCTAAATCCCTTGATTTTTGCACCCATCCACTGAGTGTAACTTCTTTTCCTATGTGCTCGGCTCTTAATTCACCGCAGGTATGCGTTCGAAACATTATTTTTTTTCTGCAAAGTTAAAAATAAGTTAGGATGATTATTTACTACAGATGAATTCAATGTTCGAAGGTGTTATATGTTTGATAAACAAACGTTTAGGATTGTTAGTTAGGCATGGTTGAATTGGTTAATTCTAGGTATCTTAAAACTATAATAACTTTTAGCGTATGATTTTCTTAAAAGCCCCCGAAATTTCGAGTTTCTTTATGGTGATTGGATTTCTTGTAGTTGTTTTCGGAATTGCATTTTTTATCGGAAACAAAAAGAGTTAGTAATCAAATCGAATGATTTCCATCAGTTGTGTATGGTGGTTTAATGTCAGTACAGACGAAAGAAGCTTGTTACTGTAGATCAGTTGCGTTTCTGTTGTTAGTTTGCTATTGATATATGTTTTAATGGATCTAACTTCTTTTGATGCTTCGTATTCAATGCAGGTTGTTGTAGTTTTTCCTAATTCATCAATGTATTCAATTTCTTCCAATTGATTTGTGGCATTATACGTGTAGGTGGTCGTTTGACTAAGGCCAGTTAAGAATGCTGTAATTTGTTTGTTGCTTATTCGATTTATTGAATCATAGCCAAGCAGTACCTCCTGATATCGATTCCCTCCCTGATATGAAATCGTAATTAGTTTTTGGTTAGATTGACTATGGCAATCATATACTAGCGCATTAGTGATCACTTCTTCTTGGGTTTGTTTTAAGCCAATTCGCTCCTCTGAATGGATAAGTTTCCCATGGCTATATTCAAATTGTTCCAAAGAATAATCCGTATTTCTTTCGGTTCTGTGAGTGGTTAAACCGTGCTGATTATATTGAAAAATATGCACAATTGAATCTTTAAATGGATGGTGAGGAGCATAGGATAAGATATATGTGGTGTTACCTAAGGAATCGAATTGGTAGTGTACAAAACCACCGGTGTTGCGAATCATATCACTTGGATGTTTGGTGTAGATTTTACCATGCATTTCACGAATTCCCATTTCTTTAATGAGTTGAGCATTCAAGAACGGGGTGTTGCCAAGCACGTTAAGTGGTTGGTTAATGAGCTGACTAAATCCTTGAAATGGGATTAGCCATGACAGTAAAAAGACTATGCGAGTGCGCCTAAAATAGAAGACCAACTGCAGTGAGTATTTAAAAAGACGGGCAAGGCTTCAATGGCGATTCGTTCTTGAATCATGGTATCGCGGTTTCGAATGGTAACCGTATTCGATTCTAGGGTTTCATGATCAACAGTAATCGCAAACGGAGTACCAATGGCATCTTGACGTCGGTAGCGCTTTCCAATGGAATCTTTTTCATCGTATTGAATGGTGTAATCAAGTTGTAGCATCCGCATAATTTCTTGTGCTTTTTCTGGCAACCCGTCTTTTTTAATCAGCGGTAATATTGCGATTTTATAAGGTGCAAGTGCCGCTGGAATTTTTAATACAGTGCGTTCACTGCCATCTTCCAATTTTTCTTCAGCATACGAAGCACTTAAAACAGAAAGGAACATTCTGTCCAATCCAACGGATGTTTCAATAACATATGGCACATAACTTTCATTCGTCGCAGGATCGAAATACTGCAGTTTTTTCCCGGAATGGATTTCATGTTGTTTGAGGTCAAAGTCTGTTCTGGAATGAATTCCTTCCAGTTCCTTGAAGCCCATCGGGAAATTAAATTCAATGTCACATGCGGCGTTGGCATAGTGTGCTAATTTAATATGGTCATGGAACCGGTAGTTTTTCTCGCCTAGTCCAAGGGTTAGATGCCATTTTTTTCTTGTTTCTTTCCAGTGCTCATACCAGGTTAATTCCTCCCCTGGTTTTACAAAGAACTGCATTTCCATTTGTTCAAATTCACGCATCCTAAAAATAAATTGGCGCGCCACGATTTCGTTTCTGAATGCTTTACCAATTTGTGCAATGCCAAACGGGATCTTCATTCTTCCTGATTTTTGAACATTTAAAAAGTTCACGAAGATTCCTTGTGCCGTTTCTGGTCGCAAGTAAATGGTGGAAGACTCTCCTGCAACTGAACCCAGTGAAGTTGAGAACATTAAATTAAACTGCCGAACTTCGGTCCAATTTTTTGATCCGGAAATAGGGCAAACGATTTCCAGGTCAATGATTAATTGACGCAGGTCTTCTAAATTGCTTTCATTGAGCGCATTTTTCATTCGCTCCTCCACGTGCGTTTGTTTTTCCTTAATGCGAAGTACGTTTGGATTGGTGGCAAGAAATTGTTCTTTGTCGAAACTTTCGCCAAAGCGTTTTTCACCTTTATCTACTTCTTTTTGAATTTTCTGGTTTTGTTTTTCAAGATATTCTTCAAGCAGAACATCCGCTCGGTATCGCTTTTTGGAATCCTTGTTATCAATTAATGGGTCATTAAAGGCGTCAACATGGCCAGAAGCTTTCCAAGTGGTGGGATGCATAAAAATAGCGGAATCGATTCCAACGATGTTGCTATTCAGCTGGGTCATGGATTTCCACCAATACGTTTTAATGTTGTTTTTTAATTCAGCGCCCAATTGACCGTAATCGTAGGTGGCTGCTAGGCCGTCATAAATTTCTGATGACGGGAAAACATACCCGTATTCTTTACAGTGTGAAATGATTTCTTTGAGTAGATCCTTTTGTTCCATGTTGCAAAGATACGTGCTTAAATAAATCAGGGTAAGTGAACTCCCTTAACTTTATTTACATTCAATTGTCAAGTAAGGGGAATTAATTAGTTTTGAGTATGAAATTTTATCTTGATAAAGACTGGTTCATTGATACCGCAGATTTTATAGATCTTTCTATTGGTGTTGATACACATGGAGTTCGTGCGTGGTATTTGGATAACCCTCGAATTACCCCCGTAATGGAAAATGGATTTGTTGGTAGTGTGGAACAGGGTGGGGCGGTAAATTTCAGGGATATTTATTTTAACCCCCATGGCCATGGAACACACACCGAATCACACGGCCATATTTCTAAGGAGATTTTTCCGGTATCCGCTTGTTTTAACCAGTTTTTCTATGATGCCCAACTGCTTACTGTAATACCTATGATTATTGATGGAGATCGAGTGATTACCTCGGAACAATTGGCTCATCTTACGGCCTGCGAGGCCTTGGTAATACGAACCCTACCAAACAATCTCTCAAAACATACCGCTAATTATTCTGATACGAATCCGACGTATATGGATGTTGCATGCGTAGAGGTATTGAATAAATTAGGTGTAAAACACCTATTAGTAGACATTCCATCCGTTGATAAAGAAATTGACGGAGGCGTCTTGGCATTTCATCATGCCTTTTGGAATGTTCCTGACGGGCCAATTCTTGACCGTACGATTACCGAGTTGATTTATGTGCCAAATGATACCGCAGATGGGGCATATATTTTAGAAATGCAGGTTGCTAATTTCAACAATGATGCAGCGCCAAGCAGGCCGCTATTGTACCATAAAAAAAGGGAAGCCTAAACTTCCCTTCTATCGTAGTAGGCATAATGCCTGAGTGCACAAAAAAACAGGGGCTTCTATAACTAAATCAAGTGCGAAAAAACTTTTGACTAGAAACTTTTCTGCCTCTCCAAGCAGTAACTCGATTTAAGAAGCCACCTGTATCTCTCCTTATTTCTTCATCCAATTTACAGGAATATTTATCACACCCTTCGTTAAATGACTATTTGTTAGAAGCATTTGACTATATCTTCCTTTCCGATGAATATTTATACCACTACGTAGTTCTACGTAGGAGGTATTATGTAACAAATGGTATTTTCTTGCGTAAATGCTCTCCACAGTTGCAATTGCCTGGTTTTCATCCCACTTTTGAACTGTAATAACAAAACAACTACCTATGAAAACACTTATTTTAACCTTAGTCTTAGCTTTTGCTTCGGTATCGTTTGTTCGAGCAAATCAAGAAATTCCAGTGAAGTTAGATGATGATAAAGTGCAAGTGGTTTGTAATGCATCAACTGGCAATGCAACTATTCTTTGGAGTGATGCCCGTATTGAGTTTATTGAAATCGTTGCATCGAATGGACAGTTCATGCCAACGATTCCTGTTGCAGACGCAAAATCATTGCACATGAATGATTTGATGAATGGTACGTATACCCTTGTTTTTAAATCAGCAAGCGAAGATTTGTACACGAAAGTCATCGAAGTGGCAAGATAAAATACTTGGAAAAGAACCTGTTCTTTCCTTATTTCCGAAATCCCTAAACTGTTTTAGGGATTTTTTGTTTTATATACTTGCAAGCAATACCTCTTTTGTGGTATTTTTGCATTCACTATTTAAAATAAATCTAAATAAGATGATAACCGTTACAGATCAGGCCAAGAAGCAAGCCCTTCGCTTGATGGAAGATGAAGGGAAAGATGGGTTTTTTATTCGCGTTGGGGTTTCCGGTGGAGGTTGTTCTGGGTTAATGTACCAACTTACCTTTGATAATCAGGAAACTGAACAAGATTCTTCATTCGAGAATAATGGAATTAAAGTGGTGGTTGACAAAAAGAGTTTTTTATATCTGATTGGTACCACCCTAGATTTCTCTGGTGGACTCAACGGAAAAGGTTTCGTGTTTAATAATCCAAATGCTGACCGCACCTGTGGATGCGGTGAGTCTTTTTCTGTTTAAAACATGGCTGGATATACTGAAAATGAATTAGCAAAGGATTTAGCGGATAAAGAATACCAATATGGTTTTGTCTCGGATATAGATTCTGATGTGGTTCCTGCGGGATTAAACGAGCAAGTTATTCATTTAATCTCTGCAAAAAAAAATGAACCCTCTTGGTTGTTAGAATATCGCTTAAAGGCATTTGAAGTTTGGAGAACCATGAATGAACCGGATTGGGCTCACGTTTCCTATCAAAAACCAGATTTTCAATCCATTTCATATTATGCCGCTCCAAAACAAACGAAGAAGTATGAATCATGGGATGATGTGGATCCGGAAATGAAAGAAACCATGTCAAAACTGGGTATTTCATTAGAAGAGCAGCAACGCTTAACTGGGGTGGCTGTAGATTTCGTGATGGATTCTGTATCCGTGGGTACTTCGTTTAAAGCTAAACTTGCTGAGTTAGGTATTATTTTTTGTTCGTTTTCGGAAGCTGTTCAAGAACATCCTGACTTAGTCAAACAATATTTAGGAACTGTGGTTCCAATCACTGATAATTTTTACGCCGCACTGAATTCAGCCGTTTTCTCGGATGGGTCTTTTTGTTATATCCCAAAAGGAGTACGCTGTCCTATGGAATTGTCTACCTATTTCCGAATCAATGCCGGAGGTACAGGTCAATTTGAACGCACCTTAGTCATCGCGGATGAGTCATCTTATGTTTCCTATTTGGAAGGGTGTACAGCCCCTCAGCGGGATGAAAACCAACTCCATGCCGCAGTGGTCGAATTAATTGCATTGAATAATGCAGAGATTAAATACTCAACCGTTCAAAATTGGTATCCCGGAGATAAGGAAGGAAAAGGTGGGGTATTTAATTTTGTTACGAAACGCGGACTTTGTGAAGCACACGCGAAAATTTCTTGGACGCAGGTCGAAACTGGTTCTGCCGTTACGTGGAAATATCCTTCGTGTATTCTGAAAGGGGATTACTCGGTGGGGGAGTTCTTTTCTGTTGCGGTGACGAATAATTTTCAACAAGCAGATACCGGCACCAAAATGATTCACCTCGGAAAACACACGAAAAGTACCATTATTTCTAAAGGTATTTCAGCAGGAAATTCCCAAAATTCCTATCGAGGTCTTGTTCAGATACACAAACAAGCAGATCATGCAAGGAATTTTTCTCAATGTGATTCCTTATTGATGGGCAGTATTTGCGGTGCACATACCTTTCCATATATAGAATGTAAAAATGCTTCAGCGCAAATTGAACATGAGGCAACTACCTCGAAAATCGGAGAGGACCAATTATTCTATTGTCAGCAACGAGGGATTTCGGAAGAAAAAGCCATTAGCTTGATTGTTAATGGATATTGTAAAGAAGTACTCAATCAATTACCGATGGAGTTTGCGGTTGAGGCACAAAAATTATTGAGTATTAGTTTAGAAGGAAGTGTTGGATAGAATTGATAAGCATATGTTGAAAATAACAGATTTACATGCGTCCATTAATGGGACAGAAATTTTAAAAGGCTTGAGCCTTGAAATAAA
>Ga0102896_1000320_pt1 | contig 16708 bp, 9 predicted proteins | sample Colrivmet1554A02_FD_78457 | JGI IMG/M metagenome (GOLD analysis project Ga0102896, IMG submission 78457) | Estuarine microbial communities from the Columbia River estuary - metaG 1554A-02 | ecosystem: Environmental > Aquatic > Marine > Intertidal zone > Estuary | place: USA: Columbia River...
GACCGGTCGCGCAGAGGTCAAAGCGACCCTGGTTCGCATGCAAGAGGGATTGGCCCAAGAGACCATTCGCTCCCGTGACGAGGATGCGCTTTTTCATACCTCGTCGGGCCAATGGGTTTGCATATCCGCCACCAAGCGCTCTGCCTCGGCGGCCGCAGCTTCCGCAAAATCATCCCCAGCACTGGCATAGAGAATGCCCCGGGAGGAATTAATCAGGAGGCCCAGATCACCGGATATCGCCCCTGCGCGCATGACTTCTTCAACCGTTCCGCCCTGGGCCCCGACACCGGGAACCAAGAAGAAGTGTTCGGGAAGTTGAGCCCGGACTGAAGCGAGGCCTTCGGGGCGGGTCGCACCGACGACGACCATCCACTGCTCTGGAGACATCCATGTACGGTAGGCATCCAAGACATGGGCATAGAGCGGACGGCCATCAGCCATGGACTGAAGCTGAAAATCGTTGGCCCCGGGGTTGCTCGTAAGGCCCAAGGCGATGCCCCATTTTCCGGGTAGCGCAAAGGGCTGCAAGCTATCCTGGCCCATGTACGGAGCCACGGTGATGGCATCAAAGCCCAGTTCATTCAGAATACCCTGGGCGTACTTCGTGGCGGTATTGCCAATATCGCCACGCTTGGCGTCGGCAATGCTCAAATGATGGGGGTAGCTGCCTAAATGATCGGCCACCCGAGCCAATGCCTGCCAACCCCCAACCCCCAGGGCTTCGAAAAAGGCCAAATTTGGTTTGTAGGCCACGGCATAGGGCGCGGTGGCATCAATGATGGCACAGCAAAAATCGGCCAAGCCCTCGGCCGTGCGGGGAAAATGCGCCGGCATTTTGTCCATGTCTGGATCCAATCCGACGCATAGGACGGATTTCTTCGCTTGAATTTGGGCAATCAATTGGGCTCGTGTCATTCTCCACTTCCTTCTTTGAGGCGCTCCGCATTCTCTGCCATGCGCAATTCATCCATAAACTTACCGACTTGGCCATTCATGACCTCCGTCAAATTGTATAGGGTCAAACCAATGCGGTGATCGGTGACACGACCTTGGGGGAAATTGTACGTCCGGATTTTGGCCGAACGGTCTCCCGTGCTCACCAAAGTCTTTCGTTTCTGGGCCACTTCCGCATCTTGGGCAGCCCGTGCTTGATCCCAAATTCGGGCCCGAAGAACGGTCAGCGCCCGGTCATAGTTTTGGTGCTGGGAGCGGCCGTCCTGGCATTCCACGACCAACCCCGTGGGAAAGTGGGTCAAGCGAACGCCGGATTCCGTCTTGTTGACGTGCTGCCCTCCTGCTCCACTCGAGCGGAAGGTATCCTTGCGGATGTCCACATCCCGGATTACCACGTCCAATTCATCCGCTTCCGGCAGGACAGCCACCGTGGCGGCCGAGGTATGGACGCGCCCTTGTGACTCCGTGGCGGGTACGCGCTGCACCCGGTGGACACCGGACTCGTATTTTAGGGTGCCGTACACGTCTTCCCCCCGAACTTGAATGCTCGCTTCCTTGTACCCACCAGCCGAGCCTTCTGTCGCGCTCAAGAGTTCATAGGTCCAACCGCGCTCTTCGATGAAGCGGAGGTACATGCGCAGGAGTTCGCCGGCGAAAAGGCCTGCTTCATCGCCCCCGGTGCCTGCGCGAACTTCCAACACGGCGTCCTTGGCGTCCTCTGGATCTTTGGGTATTAGAAGTTGCTGGATTTCGGTGATCAGGGCTTCGATGGCCGGCTGAATGGCCGAAAGTTCCTCGTGCGCCATGTCGCGCATTTCCGGATCTTTTTCAATGGCAATCAGTTCTTTGGCTTCCGCCAATCGGCCCGTCAATTCCTCATATCGCTGGCGTGCTTCCATCACGGCCTGCAAGTCTTTAAACTCGCGATGGAGTCGGACAAAGCGTTGTCGATCCGCGGCAAGTTCAGGCTGCATGAGTAGGTCATTGACCTCCTCGTAGCGCACGTGGATCGCATCGAGCTTCCGGAGTAAATCCATGGCTTAGGCGGTATAAATCTGCCAGCCATCCGGGGCCTTGAGGTGGACCTCCGGCGTAGGATGGGGTTCAACTCGGCCAATAATTTGGGCTGCCACGCCAAACTCCTCGGCGATGCGAATGGCCTCCTGTGCGTGGGCGGGATCCAAATAGATTTCCATGCGGTGGCCCATGTTGAACACCCGGTACATTTCACGCCAAGATGTATTGGACTCGGATTGAATCAACTTAAACAGGGGCGGGATGGGAAAGAGGTTGTCCTTGATAATCTTGCCTTGTGTGGCAAAGTGCAGCACCTTGGTTTGAGCGCCGCCTGAACAATGGACCATTCCCCCGATGTGCGGGCGAAGGGTCTGGAGGAGCGCCACTATAATGGGGGCATAGGTCCGGGTGGGCGACAAGACGAGTTTGCCGGCGTCCAGTGGGCTGCCGGCGATGGCATCCGTCAAGGATTTGGTACCCGAATAGACCAAGGAGGGATCGATTTCGGCGTCAAAACTTTCGGGATAGCGCTCCGCCAAAAGGTGGTGGAAGACGTCGTGGCGGGCCGAGGTCAGTCCATTGGACCCCATGCCTCCGTTGTATTCGTGCTCGTATTTCGCTTGACCATAGGAAGACAAGCCCACGATGACCTGACCAGGCGCAATGCCGGCATTATCAATCACCTCTTCGCGGCGCATACGTGCGACCACGGTACTGTCCACAATGATGGTTCGAACCAAGTCGCCTACATCCGCAGTCTCGCCTCCTGTAGAGCGAATATCGACGCCGTTGGCGCGCAAATCCGCCAAAACGGACTCGGTTCCCTCAATAAGGGCCGCAATCACTTCGCCAGGAATGCGGTTTTTGTTTCGGCCGATGGTGCTGGAAAGCAAAATAGGTCCCGTCGCGCCCACACAGAGGAGGTCATCCACGTTCATGATGACGGCGTCTTGGGCAATGCCGCGCCAGACGGAGAGGTCACCCGTCTCTTTCCAGTACATATAGGCAAGCGAGGACTTTGTGCCGGCGCCATCAGCGTGCATCACCAAGCAATGTTCGGGGCTGCCGGTCAAATCATCCGGGACAATTTTACAGAAGGCCTTAGGGAAGAGCCCTTTGTCAATGTGCGCAATGGCTTGATGAACTTCTTCTTTGCCCGAGGACACCCCGCGGCCTGCATACCGTGCGCTTTGCTCCATACCGCAAAGGTACGATGCTCGGCTTACTGAATGCGGATGTAGGTGCCTGCGGGTAGCTCGTCTTCGTACTCAGGATTCAGGGCCTCCAAGTCTTTGGGTTTCATGCCCAATTCCTTGGCAATGGACTTGAAGGACTCACCGACGGCCACCTGACGGTGTGTCTTGTCATAGTCCGTGTAGTCCCCTTTTGCCGTTACCTTGAGCACCATGCCGGGGAAAGGACGCACGCCGCGCAATCCACCGTTCAGACGCTTCAAGTCCGAAATCGTAATGTTGTTGTTCCGGCAAATGGTGGTGTACGTATCGCGCTCCTGCACCGTGTACATCTGTCCGATCACGGGCTTGGCATCCTCCTTGGCCTGCTCCTCAGCCGCGGCGGCGAGGGCTGCTTCATCGACGGGGGGAACATAGTCGTCACGGATGACACGGAAGTCCGTACGGCGGTTGATTTGGTTGGCCACCTCTTGCTGCGCTGCCGACATCTTCTTGATGTTTCGTTCCGTCAATTGCGTGCCTGCAGGGAAGACGTCCGAACCAAGACCTTTATACCCTTGGGGAATCTCAAAGGGCTGGCTCTCACCCATACCCAAGGCCACAAGGCGATCAGGGTGTATGCCCCGTGAAATCAAGTAGCTGACAGAGGTGTCTGCACGATGCTGAGAAAGCACCACGTTTTTCTCATCCACATCACGGTAGTCCGTGTGTGAACGGAGTTCGATGACGATGTTGGGATTGAGCGTCAAGGTCTTCACGACGGTATCGAGCGCAGCACGAGCCTGGTCGTTCAAGTCCCACTTGGCCAAGGCAAAGTATACATCGGGAAGTACGATGGGGATCTCGATAGGGTCCATCTTGGCCTTGACATCGACGGTGTGCATGTAGACGTTTTGGGCCTCCAAATAATTGAACGCCTCCAATGCCAATGCATTGGTGTTTGCCCGTGCCCCAGAATTCAAGAATTTCTTTTTATCAAAGGAGAAACTGTACACGACGTCGCCACTCAAGTCGTCGGATTCTAACACAAAGGATCCGTCCTTACTCGTTTGCACCACTTGGCTAAAGCCGTCGTTGCCGCTAATCTTCACGGCCGCACCTCCCAGTGGGCTGTTGTCCTTCGAGCTTACAAGGGTTCCACTAATGCGGTATTTCAAGGGCACTTCATACAGGGTCCAAATGTCATCTCCGCCTTGGCCACCCTCGCGGTTGGACACAAAGTAGCCATCCTGCAGACCACCGGGGCGCAAGAGGATGCCAAAATCATCCGCCGGGCTATTGATGGGCGCCTTGAGGTTTTCGGGGATGCCTGTGGGCATACCGTCGGCACCGAGTTCCACGCGGAAAAGGTCAAATCCGCCCATGCCTGGTAGGCCACTTGAGGCGAAATAGAGGTACCCATCGTCGTGCAAGAAAGGATACAGCTCATCCCCCGGGGTATTGACGAAACTGCCGAGGTTGATAGGCTCTCCCCAACCACGCGACTTCTTGTCAACTTTAACCATCCACAAGTCCTTGGAGCCGTTGACCGATCCGTCCAAATCACCGGCGAAGAACAAAGTCTGGTCGTCTGGGCTGATGGCCGGATGCCCAACGGACTTCGAAGAATCCGCAGCAATCACAATGAGTTGGGGTTCTTGCCATGTCAAACCTGCCTTACGAGTTGAATAAATGGCACATCCCAATTGCTGGCGGCGCACATCCATACACCGCGTGAAGTACATGGTGCGGCGGCGTTGATCAAAAACAGGGCTGCCTTCGTGGTCCTCCGTATTGATGGCCTCGGGAAGCAGCACAGGCTCCGAGAAAGTCTGCACTTTCGCCGCGGAAGGGTCGGATTTAGGGGCCCGGCCCCGGCTGCGCTTGCTGCGAGAGCTGCCATCCGCATTCAAGCGCTCAGCACTGTATATATCCGAAAAACGCTCCCCGGTCCAGCCGTCTTTCTTGCGGCCAATGCCGCCTTCGCGCATGGAGGTGAAGAGGACCTCTTCATAAGTTTCGGGGCGTCCACTGAAGGTCATTCCGAACTCGTGAGAGGAAGAATTCAAGGAAGTCAGGTTGCCCACTTGATACCGTGTGAGGGATTTCTGCCATGCGACCGCATCGCGGCATGAGGCGATTCCCAGAGCGCCACGCTCGTCATTGGGGAAGGCGCGCGCAAAATCTTCGTAGGCCTTGAGGGCATCTTCGTATTCGCTCTGATATTTCAGCATTTCGGCGACACCGAGGTAGGCCTCTGGGGTTTCCAATTTCATCTTAAGGGCGCGCGAATACTGCGCCTCAGCAGGTTTGTATTGAAACGTATAGCGGTAGCACTCGCCCAGACGAAAGGCGATTTCTGCCTTTTCATTGCGGGACTTAACCTTTGAATAGGCCTTCTTGTACACCTTGATAGCCTGGGCGTATTCCTTCGCGTCGTAAAATCCATCTCCTTGACGTACGATTCGAGGACGCTTAGTCTCCTCTTCTGCCGCATCTTGTGCGAAAACGGATACGGTGGAACCGAACAAAAAGAGGAGGGTAAACAGGTAAAGTGCCTTCTTCATAGCCGCGTGCAACTGTGCATATGGGGGTTAAACCACTAAAGTAGCCAAATCCGAGCAAAAATAAGACCCCCGCGGCCAAACCGGGGGGTCTTATTTTCTTGTTTTGACTAATTCCTTAGCGGATGTAAAGCATTTCGCGGTACTTCGGCAAGGGCCACATCTCATTGTCCACAAGCAACTCCAACTTGTCCACTTCGTAGCGGATGGTGTCAAAGTAGGGCTTTACCTTGTCACAGTAGGCCAATGCCCGATCGCGTGCGGAGTCAATTTGGTTGGCCGCCTTGCGCTCCTGCGTCATGGCATCCGCCTGAGAGAGCACCTTGGAAATGCGTTCAGAAATTTCGATGATCATATCGATTTGCTCTTTGCTCAAACGCTTGAAGCTGTCTGCGGGAAGTACCTCCTTCAAACGCATTACGTTTTGGCTCAAGATGGATTGGTATTCAATGGCGGTTGGAACGATATGGTTTTTCACCAGATCGGACAAGGTGCGGGATTCAATTTGAATCTTCTTGTAGTATTCCTCTTGCAGGATTTCATACCGGGCCTCCAGTTCCACGTGACTGAGTACGCCATGCTTGGCAAACAAGTCCTGGGCCTCGGGGGTCACATAAAAGTCCAAAGCACGGGGGGTATCCGGTGTATTGTTCAAACCGCGCTTGGCCGCTTCCACCTTCCAGTCATCGGAATAGCCATCGCCTTCAAAACGAACGGCCTTCGAGGACTTGATGTAGTCTTTCAAAACGTTGAAGATGGCGTCGTCCTTCTTCATACCGCCTTTGATGAGGCCGTCCACCTCAACCTTGAATTGCTTCAATTGGTCCGCAACGATGAGATTGATGACGGTCATCGAGGCCGAACAGTTGGCCGTGGATCCTACGGCGCGCAATTCGAACTTGTTGCCCGTAAAAGCAAAGGGGGACGTGCGGTTTCGGTCCGTGTTGTCCAACAAAATTTCGGGAATCTTACCGACCACGTTGAGCTTGAGCTCAGTCTTCTTCTCGGGAGACATCTTGCCGCTCTCCAACTTCTCGAGTTCGTCCAAAACTTCGGAAAGCTGGGAGCCAATAAAGACCGAAATGATGGCAGGAGGCGCTTCGTTGGCACCCAAGCGGTGGTCGTTGGACGCCGCGGCGATGGCCGCACGGATCAAATCCGCTCGGTCATTCACGGCCTTAATGGTGTTAATGAAATAGGTCAAGAACAGCAAGTTGCGCTTGGGCGTGCTACCCGGAGCCAAGAGGTTAATGCCCGTGTTGGTGCTCAAGCTCCAGTTGTTGTGCTTGCCCGAACCGTTGATGCCAGCGAAAGGCTTCTCGTGCAAGAGCACGCGGAAGGCGTGGCGGCGTGCAACCTTGTCCAATATATCCATGAACAATGAGTTGTGGTCCACTGCGACGTTGGCCTCTTCGAAAATGGGCGCAAATTCAAATTGGCCTGGAGCCACTTCGTTGTGGCGCGTCTTGACGGGTATGCCCAATTTGTGGCACTCGTACTCTACCTCACGCATGTAACCCATGACGCGCTCGGGGATGCTGCCAAAGTAGTGGTCGTCCATTTGCTGGCCTTTGGCGGGTGAGTGCCCGAGGAGGGTTCGGCCGGTCATGACCAAATCAGGACGCGCATTGAACAGCGCTTCGTCCACAAGGAAGTACTCCTGCTCCCAACCCAGCGTTGCATTCACTTTGGTGATGTTCTTGTCAAAGTACTGCCCCACTTCCGTGGCCGCTTGATCGATCGCTTGCAAGGCGCGCAAAAGGGGCACTTTGTGATCCAAGGCTTCGCCCGTGTAGGAGACAAATACGGAGGGAATGCAGAGGGTGCTCCCAAATACAAAAGCGGGCGACGTTGGATCCCATGCAGTGTACCCACGTGCTTCAAACGTATTGCGGATGCCGCCGTTGGGGAAGGATGACGCGTCTGGTTCAGCTTGAACCAACATACCTCCGTTGAATTTTTCAATGGCATGGCCGTCGGAGGTGGGCTCGAAAAATCCGTCGTGCTTTTCGGCCGTGGCGCCCGTTAAAGGTTGGAACCAGTGTGTGTAGTGGGACGCCCCCTTGGAGATGGACCAAGCTTTCATGGCTGTGGCGACTTGATCGGCAATGTCGCGATCAATCTTGTTGCCCTTATCGATGGCGCTCAACACACTCTCGTACGCCTCCTTCGACATGTACTCACGCATGGCCTTCTGATTGAAGACATGCGAACCGTAGTATTCTGAAGATTTCGCGTGAGGGTTGACGAAATCGATGGGTTTATGCTGACTAGCCTGCTCTAGACCCGAAAAACGTGCTCTTGCCATGGGGGTTTTTGTTTTTTTTCAAAGGTACCCCCCTTTTTTGAACCCAACAACAGGTATAAATGTAATTTTTCAACCATCTACCCCCTAAAAATAGGACTGACAACGTTGATTTTGTTCAAAACTTTGCTTCTAGGGGCGATTTGCCAAAAAAAAGAGCGCCGTAGCGCTCTTATTTCAATCGACCGACGGTGTCGTCGATGGAGTCCTTGATTTCCTGGACGCTTTCTTTTGCCTCTTTCAGGCTTGGGTCGGCATCCGCCGCTTTGCTTATTTCCGCCTTGAGATCGTTCGAGGCATTTCGAACCATTTTGATGGTCCGGGCCGCCATTCGGGCGATTTCGGGCAACTTATCGGTCCCAAAAAGCATCAGCACCGCAAAGAGCAGAAAGACTACTTCTCCGGTGCTGATGAATAGGAACATAGGGTGGTATTACGCTTTTTCTTTTCCGAGTCGCTTGGAGGAGTCATACAGGACTGGCGACGCGATAAAGAGCGACGAGTAGGTACCGATGACAATACCGAGCAGAATGGCAAAGATGAATCCACGCAAAACTTCACCGCCAAAGATGAAGATGATCAACAGAACAATGATGGTCGTAAAGGATGTGTTGAACGTACGGCTCAAGGTCGCATTCAAGGCATTGTCCAATACATCTGACTTCATGTCTTGTTTCGTGCTCTCTCCAAAGAACTCACGGATACGGTCAAAGACGACAACCGTGTCGTTCAACGAGTATCCAATGACCGTCAAGATAGCGGCAATGAACGCTTGGTCTACCTCCATAGAGAAGGGCAATACCCCGTCCAACAAGGAGAAGGCACCCAAAACAATGATCGTATCGTGCACCGTTGCAGCGACGGCACCGAGTGAATACTGCCATTTGCTAAAACGCAGGAGAAGGTATAAGAAGATGGCGATGAGGGAGAAGATAACCGCCCAGACCGCGGTGTCTTTGATGTCGTCTGCCACCGTGGGACCCACTTGACGCGATGCCACCAAGCCAACAGCCTCTTCGCTTGAAGGAGAGACAAAGTTTTCGAGTGAAACAGGAGCGGCATAGAAACCTTTGACCCCTTCATACAGGCTCGCCTGAAGGGCCTCTTCGACGTCTGCGCCATTGTCGTCTACGCGGTAGTTGGTGGTAATGACCACTTGATCCGGGCTACCCAGGGTCTTGACGGCGGGAGCATAAGCTCGGCCGTCTTCGCCAACCCATTGTGCGCCCAACGCGTCCGCCACCGCGGCCACCTCAACAGGCTGGTCAAAACGCACTTGGTACGTACGACCTCCTTCGAAGTCTACACCCAAAGAGAGTCCTCGCGTCATCAGAGATCCCAGGCTGACTACAATCATCAACGCAGAGAAAATGTAGGCCGGCTTGCGCAAGGACATGAACTGGAAGTTCGTGTTGGTGAACCAATTTTTGGTGATGGACGTCGCAAAGCTCATCTCCTCCGAACGCTTCAAACGCCATTCGAAGTACAAACGGGTGATGAAGATGGCCGTAAAGAGGGAGGATGCAATACCGATGATCAGCGTCGTAGCAAAACCACGGATTGGGCCGGTTCCGAAAACAAACAGGATGATCGCCGTCAACAAGGTCGTCACGTTGGCGTCGATGATGGCGCTACGTGATCCTTTGTAACCATCGGCAATCGCGGTGCGCACCGCTTTGCCCGTGGCCAACTCCTCGCGGATACGGTCATAGATGAGCACGTTCGCGTCCACCGCCATACCGATGGTCAAGACGATACCCGCCATGCCAGGAAGGGTCAAAACGGCCCCAAAGGCATCCAGGATACCGAAGATGAAGAACATGTTGACGATCAGTGCCATGCTTGCACCCAGGCCTGCACCGCTGTAGTAGAATACCATATACAGTAGGACAACAAGCAAGGCGAAGGCGAAGGAGTTCATGCTGGCCGCAATGGCTTCCTTACCCAAGCTTGGGCCGACTACGTCGGATTGGATGATGCGCGCAGGCACAGGCAGTTTACCTGCCTTCAGTACATTGGCCAAGTCCGTAGCTTCATCGAGGCTGAATCCACCTTCGATTTGGGTACGGCCGCCAGAGATCTCACCGTTTACACGGGGATAGCTGTAGACCAAATTGTCCAACACCACGGCTACGTGGCCCTTGGGGGTCTTGCTTCCCTCCTCTTTGGTCAATTGCTGCCAAATTTGGGCACCCTGGCCGTTCATAGCCATCGTGACCACGGGGTTGTTGCCTTGGTCAAACTCTTGGCGGGCATCGACAATTACGCCACCATCCAATTCAGGCTCATTGTCTCGGTTGCCCTGCAAGGCGATGAGCAAGGTGACTTCACTGTTGTTCTCAGGGCGCGTCCAAGCAAAGCGCACGTAGCGTGCATTGCCAGGAATGAGGTTGCGCACCTCAGGCATCGCCAAGTAATCGTTGATCGTGGCAGTGTCGCGCGTCAAGGCGTATCCGACAATGGGGCCCTCATTCGGAACGAAGGTTTGGGGGTTGACGTTGAGTTGGAAAATGCTCAATAAGGGGTTAAAGCCGGTGGACGTCGAATCCGCGCCATTGACTTCATTAGAAGCCACCTCGTCGGACGTCGCTGCGGCACCCTCCTCACCGACCGCAGTAGGCAAGGTCAAGTCCACGGCGGCTTCGCCTTCCGTGGCTTCGGCCTTAGCGGCTTTGGGATCTTCGAGAATCGCGCCCAACTTTTCATTGGCATTCACCATGTACTGCATCCATGCAGCCCCTTGGTCCGCACGCCAGAATTCGAGGCGCGCGGTGCTCTGGAGCAGGCGCTGAACACGGACTGGATCTTTGACACCGGGAAGCTCCACAAGGATGCGGCCCGTGCCATCCAATCGCTGGATGTTGGGCTGCACGACCCCAAATTGGTCAATACGCGCCTTGAGAACGGTGTAAACGTTTTGAATTGCCGCCTCCACGTCTTCGGTGATGGCTTGCTTGATGGCATCGTCTGTGGCATTGAAGCCCAAACGGTCGGTCATGTCTTTGGTTCCATACAAACCAGGATCGCTCAAGGGGCGAGTACCGCGCTCAGCGTCCAAGGCGTCCATAAAGAGAGGCAAGTAACCCAACTGGCTATTGCGCTGAGCTGCATCGGCATTCGCGATGGCCGTCTTGAACTGGGCATCTTCAGCATTGCCTACGAGCCCTTTCAGGACGTCGCGCACAGACACCTCCAAAATCACGTTCATGCCTCCGCGCAAGTCCAAGCCCAAATTCATCTCTTTGGACTTCACCTCTTTGTAGGTATAGGAAGTGACGCCCAAGTCGTACACGACTTCGTTGGACATCGAGTCCAAGGCATATTGCACTTTGGCCGCGTCTTGGCCATACTTCGCTTGAATATCAGATTCTACTTGACCGGCGATGTAGCTGAACGACAGTTCAAACAAGGACGCGAGTGCGAAAATGACGGCGAACAGACGGATTACCCCTTTATTCTGCATGGTTCTTCTTTTTGGAAATAGTCGGCAAATATAGGCCTTCTTTCCGTATACAAAGAGTTCCAAGTCGGTGACTCATTTTCCTAAAATGGCCAAATTTTTGTTCGCCTCAACCGCGGAAGAATACGGACCTTTATAGGCTATGTGGAAGAAACCTTGGGATCCCGCTGTGTGGGGATGGACTTTATTTATACTGGTTGCCTGTATACCAAACAGTTACGGGCAAGAAAGCTATAGATTCACCCCATCCACCAAAGCCCAACTATGGACCTCTTCGACGGATTCCCTCGTGAATGGCTTCGCGGGCGGCCTAAACAACCCTCAACTTTCCACTCTGGACATCAATGGCGATGGCGCCACCGACCTCATAATTTTTGACCGAGAAGGAAGCCGCTGGCTGCCCTTCGAGCGCGTCAATGGCCGGTGGAAATTTCGGCCCAATTGGACGACACACTTCCCCGCGGTTTCCAATTGGGTAGTCTTTGCGGATTATTCTTGCGACGGCCTCCCCGACCTCTTTTGCTCCGTCGTCAATGGGGTTGGAGTGTACAGCGCTAGCCGCGTCAATGGTTTTCTCCAATTTACCTGGGCCCTCCCTGGCACCTATCTCTTGTCCACCTATAGCTCCGGCACCAACCCCATCAACCTCTTGGTCAGTTCGACGGACGTGCCCGCCATCCGAGATGTCGACGGCGACGGAATGGTGGACATCCTCACCTTTGGCCAACAAGCCTCTGCGGTGGAATTTCACCGAAACACGAGCAACTGTGGTCTCACGTTTGAACGCGTGGATGCCTGCTGGGGCGATTTCTTGGAAAACAATCTGACGAATGCCATCACCATCGATGCGTGCACAGGCAGCGTAGCAAATCCGACGACCGAAGGTCTGCTGCATTCTGGGTCCACCATCCTAGCCATGGACCTCACAGGCAACGGCTTGCTAGATATCTTGTTGGGGGATGTCAGTTTTGCGACCGCGGTAGCAGGATACAATGTGGGAACGCCTGCGGTGGCCAACATTGAATCGCAAGACAGCACGTGGCCGAGCACCCATATCCCCGTTAACCTGCCCGTCTACCCCATGTTCTCGGCAGTAGATGCCAACCTGGATGGCTTGCCCGATATCGCCGTCTCCCCGACCATGCCCACCGGCATCAGCGACACCTGCGTGTGGCTCTACGAAAACACAGGAACGGCCAACGCGCCGCAGTGGACCTTGGTCGATTCGAGCTTCCTCCAAGGGACGATGTACGAAGCGGGTCGCTATGCGGTACCCGAACTGGTAGACCTCAATACCGATGGCCTCCTAGATTTGCTTGTCGGGACTGCCCGCGGCATCGAATACTGGAAAAATGTTGGCTCAGCCAGCTATCCGGATTGGCAACGAAGTCCTCTATCGGTTTCGGGCTCGGCGGCCTTGACCCTCAAAGCGGAGTGGTGCGCGCCCACCGCGGCGGACCTCAATGGCGACGGCTTGTACGACCTCCTCATCGGACGAAGCGACGGAAAACTGGCTTTTTGGGCCAACACGGGGACCTTTTTTAATCCCGCGTTCACAGGCCAAACCTCGGCGAATTACCAATCCATCGATGTGGGGCAATTTGCAACGCCAGAATTGGCCGATTTAGATGGGGACGGGGATATGGATCTATTGGTGGGAAATGAATTGGGGAAGGTGGCCTATTTCGAAAACAGCAACGGAGCCTTCACCTTAGTCACCGAGACCTTCGGAGCGATCGACGCGGACTTCCGCGGCACCTCCTCCGGGCGAGCCATTCCGAGGTATGTGAATTTGGACGGCCGGGGATTCTTGGCACTAGGCACCGCCGATTCTGGGGTCTACCAAATGGATTCTTTGGCCTTCACCCAAAATGCGCCTGCCTCGCTGGATCTGACCGTCGGTACCGCCACGACCTCCACCTCGAGCCTCCTGGAAACCCCCTGGGGGAGCAGCAAACGAACTGGTCGGCATCAGTACTTGTTTCGGGCCAATGAACTGGCGGCATCTGGGCTGACGACAAGCCGAATTACCCACCTCAGTCTCCAAGTCACCTCCCAGAGCTCTCCCTACCTGAGTCAGGGTTTTAGCATACGCATCGGCCATAGCTCATTAGACAGTCTCACCGGATTTGCCCCCAGTGGCCAACTGTGCTATTCCTACATCCATGTGCCTACTCAAGGTTGGAATACCATTGCACTGCAATCCCCCTTCGACTACGACGGGGTGTCCAACCTCATTGTCGAAATCTGCTTCAGTAAAAACGTGCCCAGCAGCGATGTGCACCTCAGCGCGAGCACCACACCCTACCCATCCCATGCCTATGGAGATGTCTTCAACAACAATTCCATCACCTCGAATGGCTGCACAATGCCCTTCTTGGGGAGCGACAGCCTACGTCCCGATTTCCGGTTCACCTTGCTGCCCCGCATGCCGATTCGACGCCACTGGGTTCAAGATGGCCGCCACAATACTCCCGTCATCGCGGATATGGATGGGGATGGACGACCCGAAATGGTCATGGGTCTATCCACAGGAGGGCTGCGCTATTACGCGGGCGACACGACGTCGATCGGCCTGCCCGAATGGCCAGGATTCTCCACGACGATGTCCCAAACCCTCCGACTTTATCCCAATCCGGGGAGTTCCGGTTTTTGGGTGGATGCCCAACCCGGACGAGTACACATCGTGAATGCACAGGGCCAAGTGTTCTGGTCCGGAGATGTGTCTGGACGGACCTACATAGAGGCCGCCACGTGGCCCGCTGGGCTGTACGTCATCCATTCCGCGGAGGGCGTTGGCCGATGGATAAAAACCCATGACCGCTAACGATCGCCCAGAATGGGTGCTCCTCTATGACGGACCCTGTGCGCTGTGCCAAGGGGCTGTTCAATGGATCATGGCCCGAGATCGAGCCCGGCACTTTTGCTACAGCCCACTTCAAGGTCCCTGGGCGGCATCATGGAAAGCGCAGTATGCACCGACTCGTGACTGGCCCGATGAGGTCGTTTTAATTTGGGGCGACCAACATTGGGTGGGAGCCGACGCCGTAACCATGGTTTGTAGAAAACTTCCCTTTCCTTATCCGCTTTTGGGGTGGGCCTACCGCATCCTACCTGGCCGAAAAAAAATATACCGGTGGCTCGCGCAGCACCGGTATACCTGGTTTGGGAAAAAAGAAGAACTCCTTACAACGTGCCCAGCACCGCGTTCATGGCGCGAACCGCGTCCGCACTCTTGTTGAAAGCTGCCTGCTCCTCGTCATTGAGTTTGTAGTCGACGATCTTCTCCCAGCCGTTTTTGCCGATGACCACTGGCACGCCCAAGCAGATATCGCTTTGGCCGTATTCGCCGTCGAGGTAAACGCAACAGGGGAAGACCTTCTTTTGGTCGCGTACAATGCTCGCCACGAGGGCCGCACCCGCCGCACCGGGGGCATACCATGCAGAGGTGCCAATTAAGCCCGTCAATGTGGCACCGCCTACCATGGTCGCTGCTTTCACTTCGGCCAATTTCTCTTCCGTCATGTGGGAGGAAACAGGCGTAGACTGGTAGGTCGCCAGCCGCGTCAAGGGTATCATGGTGGTGTCGCCGTGTCCACCGATGACGGTTCCCTGCAAATCGCTGGCGGGAACACCCATGGCCTCCGATAGGTAATATTTGAATCGGCTGCTGTCCAAGATGCCACCCATACCAATGATGCGGTTTTTGGGCAATCCACTCTGAGTCGCGGCCAAGTAGGTCATCGTATCCATGGGATTCGAGATCACGACGATTATCGCGTTAGGCGAATGCTGAAGCGCATTGGTCACGACGGAGCGAACAATACCGGCATTGGTGCCGATCAATTCTTCCCGAGTCATACCTGGCTTGCGGGGCAAACCGCTCGTGATCACCACCACTTCGGAACCCGCGGTGGCCGCATAATCGCTGGTCACACCCTTCACTTTGGCATCAAAGCCGTGCAGGGTAGCACATTGGTTCATGTCCATGGCTTTGCCTTCTGCGAAGCCTTCTTTAATGTCGAGCAACACGATTTCGGTAGCGAGCTCCATGCGTACCATGGCTTCCGCACAGGTTGCACCTACGTTCCCAGCTCCAACAACTGTAATTTTCATAATGCGATTTTTTGAATCCTAAATCTTGCGCAAAGGTAGGGGCCGACTACGCGTCAATGCGGGCGTAGCGCGCATTTTTCTCGATGAATTCGCGGCGTGGTGGAACATCATCTCCCATCAACATGGAGAAGATGCGATCTGCTTCCGACGCATTGTCAATCGTGACCTGCTTGAGCGTACGGCCTTCGGGATTCATCGTGGTGACCCAGAGTTGTTCCGCATTCATCTCACCCAAGCCCTTGTAGCGTTGGATGCCAATGCCCGATTGCTCTTCCCCACCCAATTCACGGGCGATTTGGTCGCGTTGTGCCTCGTTCCAGGCATAGGCCGACTTGGAGCCTTTCTTTACCAGGTACAAGGGAGGAGAAGCGATGTAGATGTAGCCATTCTCAATCAACTCCTTCATATAGCGGAAGAAGAAGGTCATGATTAGGGTTGCAATGTGGGACCCGTCGACGTCGGCGTCACACATGATGACAATCTTGTGGTACCGCAATTTGGCGGTATTCAAGGCTTTGCTGTCCTCTTCGGTTCCAATGCTGACGCCCAAGGCCGTAAAGATGTTGCGGATTTCTTCATTCTCGAACGCCTTGTGCTGCATGGCTTTCTCTACGTTCAAAATCTTTCCTCGAAGGGGCATGATCGCCTGGAATTTGCGGTCGCGGCCTTGCTTGGCCGTACCTCCGGCCGAATCCCCCTCTACGAGGAAGATTTCGCACTGGGCGGGGTCGGTTTCGGAGCAATCCGCCAACTTACCGGGTAGGCTGTTGCCTCCCAATACCGTCTTGCGTTGCACCATTTCACGGGCTTTACGGGCTGCGATCCGCGCCTTGGCTGCAAGAACCACTTTTTGAACAATGATGCGGGCTTCGTTGGGGTGCTCTTCCAAATAGTTGGTCAGCATTTCGCCGACGATGCGGTCCACCGCACCCGATACTTCGGAGTTGCCCAATTTGGTCTTGGTTTGGCCCTCAAACTGAGGTTCCATGACCTTGACAGAAATGACCGCGGTGAGTCCTTCACGGAAGTCATCCCCCGCCACTTCCACTTTTTCCTTGGTCAAGATGCCGCTCTCATCGGCATACTTCTTCAAGGTACGGGTTAGCGCACGGCGGAAACC
>Ga0102896_1000321_pt1 | contig 16682 bp, 17 predicted proteins | sample Colrivmet1554A02_FD_78457 | JGI IMG/M metagenome (GOLD analysis project Ga0102896, IMG submission 78457) | Estuarine microbial communities from the Columbia River estuary - metaG 1554A-02 | ecosystem: Environmental > Aquatic > Marine > Intertidal zone > Estuary | place: USA: Columbia River...
TCGTCGCGCTCCTGCACCATGGTGCGCACCCACGAATCCTTGACGTTGCGGAGCATCAGCGATCCGAGCGGGCCATAGTCGTACGACGAGCGAAAGCCGCCATAGATTTCGGCGCTTGGATAAACGAACCCGCGCCGCTTGCACAAGTTGACAATCTGCTCGAGGTCGGTTGCTGGCATTGTTACAGGTTATAAGAAAGATGGTGCGCAGGAGCGCTCTCTTAACGCCGATCAAATAGTGAAGTTGATCTCAGACGGCGCTCGATGAAGTGTTCCATTGCCTGCGTCGCCAAATGTGTGAGTTCACCCGAGGCAGCCGACGCCTCTTGCGCGAGCGCAAAATTCAGTTGACCTCCAAGCACCTGTTGCAACAGTTGCAAGGCGGGTTGCGAAATTGACACCCCTGTACGACACGATCGACATTGTGCTCCACCCTGGGAAATGTCGAAAGCTACGAGCTCCACTTCCTGCTCGCAGCCAACGCATTTTTTCACTTGAGGGCTGACTCCCTCAGCGGCCAGTAACTTCCAGTAGAACGCCGCAACCACCACCGGTGAAGCCTGATCTGCAAGTGACTGCAGTGCCCCCACCAACATGTTGTACAAATGCGGAGCTGGCTCCCTGTCTGAAGCAATGTGATCCACGGCCTCGAGCATTGAAATTCCCTGTGTAAGCCGATCCAAGTCATGGTGCAATTTTGCTGATGACGAGATCAATTCAACCTGGTTGACCACATCAAGTTCTCTGCCCTTGTACAGGAGTATCTCAACGTGGCTCATCGGCTCGAGACGTGCACCGATCTTCGACTTAGTCTTGCGTATCCCTTTTGCAACTGCGCGTACTTTCCCGTGCCCCTGTGTCATCAACACAACAATGCGATCGGCTTCACCAAGTTTGTAGGTGCGTAGTACTACCGCACGCTCCAAATACTGCGTCATACGTCTATTCCGCCGAACCTTCGTTCGCGAGTAGTGAAATCAGATATCGCTTGTTGTACGTCAGATGATTGCAGTCGTCGCCACGGAGTATCAACGAAGACCAATTCGCTATAGCCCAACTCCCACATCAACGACTGGGGAACTTTGTTTGCTGGGCCGTGTACAACGATCAAATCCGGATCAAACAATGCAGGCGAATGCATTGCGGTAGACAAAGTGTCTTCGGTAATCAACGAGTCTGGAAGCGAATCAGCAACATCAACGAACCGTTGTTGACCGTCTGCACAAACATTGAATGAAATGGTAAATCCATCGGTATCCAGATGAGTAACGGTCGAACGATCAATAGAACCACCTGTGGCCTTTGCGATGCGTTTGCACACTTGCTCTCGCTCCATCTCGGTAAACCAACCGACATAGGGACAAATAGTGATCCATCGCATGCCAACGCCGCGAGCAGCACTTGATAATTCGCCAGTTATGCGGCACCATTCCTGAGTAGTCGTGTCAAGCCATTGCACCGACGTCCCGCCACAAACCAAAACGTGGACAAGGCCATGCACCGATTTGCTCCTCTTCCGTCTGAACAGAGTGGCTACGGACAACATCTCACCATTGTCGCACGAGCCATCACTAGTGTGAGTGCTCACATGGCAAACGAAATTCACCCCGTCCGGTCCGCTCATGAGGTTCACGTGGCATGCATCATGGACGGCAACGGCCGCTGGGCCAAGAAACGAGGGCTCCCTCGCACTGCAGGCCACACGGCAGGTGAAGAGAACCTTGCGGAGGTCGTTCGCCAAGCCTCCGAACGCAGAGTTGGATGGTTAACCGTGTTCGGGTTCTCTACAGAAAACTGGGTTCGACCTAAAGCCGAAGTACGTCACATCCTTGCCCTTCACAAGCAACTATTCGGTCGCATTGAGGAACTCAACGCCAACAATGTGCGCGTCCAATGGATCGGTCGCCCATTCGACGAACCCGGCTCGAAGACGCCGCTTTACGTACAGAAAGCCATCAGACAAGCAATTGCCGACACTGCCTCCAACACTGGTATGACGCTGACCGTTGCTTTTGATTACGGCAGCCGTGCCGAACTTGCACGCGCAGTGCGAAAGTCGAAAAGCGAGATGTTTGCGGTCACAAAGCAGTCAATCGAAGAACGCCTATACCTTGCACAGATGCCACCAGTTGACGTGCTCGTACGAACTTCTGGCGAATCACGCATCTCCAATTTTTTACTTTGGCAAATCAACCATGCTGCTGTCTATTTCACGCAACGACCATGGCCAGATTTTGATGCCGCCGATTTAGACGCTGCATTGGCATTACTTGATGCGTGAGCGCGAAGTTGTTGAGTTACTTCGCAAAGTAACCGACACGCTTCCGAACACAGAGGAACGCCAAGGACAAAACGATATGGCGATGGCTGTATCAAACGCAGTCAACACCAATCGCCATCTCATCGTGCAGGCTGGTACGGGAACCGGGAAAACACTTGGTTATTTGGTGCCGCTCATCGCTTCCGGCAAACGAATTGTGGTTTCTACCTACACAAAGGCTTTGCAAGACCAACTCGCGGCACACGACTTACCACAGCTCATTCCCATCCTGGAGCGCGAGCTAGATCGAACAGTTACGTGGTCTGTTCTAAAAGGTCGCAACAACTACCTATGTCGTCAACGACTGGACGAGATGGAATCCCCCAAGCAGGCGAAACTAGATCTGGACGACACGAGCGCAGCGGTGAAAGCCGAAGTACGAAAGTTGATTGAATGGGCCGACGAGACCGAAACTGGCGACCAGGGTGATTTGACGTGGAGCCCAAGCGATAAAGCCTGGCGGTTAGTCAGCGTTGGTAGCGACGAGTGCCCAGGCGCGCAACGTTGCCCCGCAGCGGATAGGTGCTTCTCCGAACAAGCGCGAGCATCGGCCACCCTTTCAGACGTAGTCATTGTCAATACGTTTATTTACGGATTGCACATTGCAATGAATGGCGAGCTGCTGCCCGAGCACGATGTAGTCGTATTCGATGAGGCGCATCAACTTGAAGACGTAATCAGTAACACCGTCAGCACATCGATAGGTTCTGGGCGAATTAACGGCGTGATTACTGCATTACGTGCAATCATTCGCGAAGATTCGCTTACCAATGCGCTGCAGCTTCTTGCACACGATTTCAACGCCTGCCTCGTGCCATACGTCGGCAAGCGTGTCGATCTACCGTTTCCTCCCGCCATCGGCGCGGCACTGGTGGATGTTCGATTAAAAATCGATCAAGCCGTACAAGCACTACGCGCGATCGACAGCAAGGACGACAAAGCAAAACAGAAGATCTTGCGTGCACAAATGCTTGCAAACCGTGTTATCGATGCTGTGGACATGTGCCTAACGGCGGGCAAATCCCAAGTTGCATTTGTGTCAGGAACCGTCGAACGGTGTTCATTAGAAATTGCGCCGCTCAATGTCGGGCCATCCATGGATGCTGGGGTGTGGAGCAAACGGCTTGCCATTTTGGCAAGTGCAACTATTCCGCTGGCTATGCCAAGCCGCATCGGACTCGACCCAGAATCTGTCGACATCATCGATGTGGGAAGCCCGTTTGACTACGAGAACACATCGATGCTGTACTGCGCCAAGCACCTACCAGAGCCGAATGATCCACGTCGCGACAACTCGGTTCATGACGAAATCGAACGCCTTATCAATTTTGCTGGCGGACGAACCCTCGCACTCTTTACCACCTACAGAGCTATGCATTTGGCTGCTGACGAAATGGAGAAGCGACTCCCGTTCAACATCTTCCGTCAGGATCAACTGCCGAAAATGGCTTTGATCAATGCGTTTAGCGACGACGAACAATCTTGTCTATTTGCGACGGCGGGTTTTTTCCAGGGAGTCGATGTACCCGGGCGCGCCTTAAGCCTCGTCATCATCGACAAGATCCCCTTTCCCCGACCAGACGACCCACTCCTCAGTGCACGACGTGATGTGGTTGGTAAGAACTGGTTCAACGAAATCGATATTCCGCTTGCCGCGACAGCCCTAGCGCAAGCATCGGGTCGTCTCATTAGATCGCAAAACGATTCTGGAGTCGTCGCAATACTGGACCCCAGATTGGCCACGAAAGGTTACGGAAAACGACTCGGTTCGGTACTTCCACCGATGAAACGAACCATCGAGATCAAAGAGGTCCAATCGTTTTTACAGCAAATAATCAACGCGGAATAAGTCGATAACCCATTCCTCTCGCAGTGCAAATGATCTTCGGGTCATCCGGTTGTTTCTCGATCTTCACTCTCAGGCGACGAATGTGCGCATCCACCAGCCGACTATCACCTAGATATTCATAACCCCAAACACGCTCGAGCAATTGGTCTCGCGACAGAACCATGTTGGGATGATCTGCGAACTCAACAAGCAGGTTGTACTCGGTCTTCGTTAAAGAAACCTCTACTCCAGCTTTTCGCACCACACTCAGCTCTCTCGACAATTCGATATCGCCGAATTGGGATACAGCGTTGGCAGCACCTGAATGATTTGAATCAGTCAACGTTGTACGCCGCAGTGCCGCACGTATTCGCGCAGCCAATTCCTTGGCTACAACCGGCTTCGTTACATAATCGTCCGCGCCAGCTTCTAATCCAGCAACCAAATCGTGGGTATCGGTCTGAGCGGTGACCATGATGATCGGGACAATGCTGGTTTGACGCAGCTGTCGGCACACTTCGAAACCCGAAATATCGGGAAGTCTCAAATCGAGCAGAACCAAGTCGATCGCGTGTTCTGCGAACAGGCGCATTCCTGTCAGGCCATCCTCGGCCTCCACCACCACGTAGCCCTCGTCTTCAAGCGCCAGACGCAACGCCACTCGAATTGCTGGGTCGTCCTCGACAAACAACAGGGTATGCACAGGTATGCATTCTGCCCGATGGTCGCAAATTGTTACCTAAAAAGCACACAAATCGGCTGTGAATGTCAATTGAGGAGTGGAGAATTGGGTATCGAACCGGCGGGAACCCATGCTCCCCCTTGGGCCCCGCCGGTTCCTGCTCAACGCAATGGCGAAAGGCTTCCCTGTTGCGCCATGCTGATCTGATGGATACCAGGGTCTTTCGCGCATTCTTCACTGGTCTGCGTGGCCGTATGGTTCTCTTTTTCAGTCTTGCTGCCTTTGCCGCCGGTCTACTCCTCAGCGTGGTCACCTACGCAAGCACACGCACATATTTGCTTGGGCAACGAAGTGAGGTTGCCCAGCGGCAGGCCTTTAACAATGCCCAATTAGTGCGCACGGTTGTTTCGACCGATCGAGACAACATCGCAGACATGATCACCAACATCAGAAGCGAGCGAGGTGGATACGCGGTGTTTCATCTGAACGCAACCGATTCACAGTCGTCCGCGTTCTATGCCCAAGAGCCGCTCCGATTCACTCAAACTGATTTACCGAACGAACTACTTCGTCGCACCATCGCTGGCCAGACCGGCCGACAGCGTTTCACTTTTGACGGTAGGCCCTACGAAGGAATCGGTGTGGCAATTCCTTCACTTGGGGTGCAGTATTTCGAAGCGTTTCCGCTGACGGATGTGCAAACAACACTTCGGACCATTCAAACAACTCTCATTATCGGCGTACTCATCATCACTTTTTCGGCAGGATTCCTAGGTTTTTCAACAAGCCGCAATGTGCTTCGTCCCTTAAGCCGCGTGGCGGCTGCGGCAAACAACATCGCAACGGGTGGGCTGGACACGCGTCTTGATAACGAATCTGATAGTGACTTGGATCAATTGGTCAGTTCTTTCAACAACATGGCCGACGCCGTTCAGTTGCGGATCGAGCGCGAACAACGTTTTGCTAGTGATGTAAGCCACGAATTGCGATCACCAGTAACTGCACTTTCTGCTGCTGTTGATGTGTTGGTTTCCCGAAAAAATGAATTCTCCGAACGCAATCAACAAGCCATCGACATAACGGCATCACAAGTGAAGCGGTTTGACCGAACGGTGCTAGATCTTCTCGAGCTCTCTCGCTTAGACGCGGGAGCGAGCGAATCAAGCCTGGAATACCTCCGCTTGTCGGACTTGATAGATCGAATCATGTCGCACTATGGGTTTTCAACCGTGCCATTCCAATCATCTGTCCGAGGCGTCGAGCCAAATGGGTTCGGCGAAGATGAAACGCTGATTGACCGAAGACGAATAGAAAGAATCTTGCTCAACCTTCTCGAAAATGCTCGAGATCATGGTGGTGGCGCAATTCGGGTCGGTCTTGATCGAAACGGCGACTATTTCGTACTAACAGTTGACGACTCCGGAATCGGGGTCACACACAGCGAACGTGAGCGCATATTTGATCGTTTCGCCCGCAGCACACCATCTCGGAACAGCACAGGAAGCGGGTTGGGATTAGCCATTGTGCGAGAACATGCCCGCGCTTTGGGCGGCGATGCTGTCGTCGAGACGTCACCAACGGGTGGTGCACGTTTTTGCGTCACCGTATTGCGAATCATACAAAGGCAAGACATCGACGAAAAGGACGGCGAGCATGCGTAGGCACGCGCCAATCGCACTTTGTTGTTTGTTGTTGACCGCGTGTTCGGTGCCGAACAGTGGCGCCTTCGAAACGATTTCGACCGACGAAATTCCATTTGAACTGGGCGCGGCACAAACAACCGTCCCACAATCACCCACTACGACCTCCCCGCAATCTTCGGACCCACCAGGCACCGAATACGAACAGGTGGATTTGTACTTCATACGAAATTCCTCCATCACCAAGGTTCAACGTTTAGTAAAAAGCCCCGTGGATGCAAATGGAACGCTTACCGCACTGACCGAAGGCTTGATTGACGACGCAAATAATGACGGACTCAGAAGCGCAATCCCATCGACACTTCAAGCAAGCGTCAACGTCGACCGGGGCGTAGCAACAGTAAACGCCACCCGAACTTTTCTTAACTCTTTGTCGGCTGGGGACCAACGACTTGCTATCGCTCAGATCGTGTTGACGTTGACAAGCCGCCCAGGTATCGGTCAGGTTGTCTTTTACGTGGACGGAAGAGCGATTGTGGTACCGCGAGGCCGCGGTGATCTCAGCAGTGCTGGCGAGCCCGTGACTTTTGACGATTACACCAACATTATTGTTGGCGATTAGTAGCCAAGTCGTTCAACTCGTTCGGCTCGCTGCTGCCAGTTCTTGTCCACAACAACTGCTAGTTCTAGAAACATGCCTTTCGGAAGTTGCTTGCGTACGTTCGTACCAACAACGTTCAACATGGCACCACCTTTGCCAATGACCATTCCCTTTTGGCTCTCACGTTCTACGACTATCTCAACGCGCACACGCGGTGGCTCCCATTCAGTGACTCGAGTTGCAATGGAATACGGCAATTCTTGATTGGTATAAACCAGCAACTGTTCGCGAACAAGTTCGGCTATCCAAGTGGATTCTGGGGTCTCTGAGACCATGTCGGCCGGGTACAACATCTCACCTTCCGGCATCTTGCTTTGCAGATAGCGCATCAGAACCTCGACGCCTTCGCCTGTTGCGGCCGAAACCGGAAAGTATTCGGCGGCGTTCAACTGGCTGAGCGCGGTCAATTGCTTCAGCACCTTCGTTGGACCAGCCTTGTCAACCTTGTTCAGCACCACGATTGCTTTCGACATATCGATATGACTGCTGACCCACTTGTCACCTGCGCCGAATGGCGCGGTTGCATCAATCACGAGACACACAACGTCGACATCCTTCGTCGACTCGAGTGCCGTTGCATTTACACGCTCTCCGAGCGCACTGACTGCTTTGTGCAATCCGGGAGTATCTACGAAAACCACTTGAGTGTCTTCATTCGTCACTACTCCACGAACCCGGGTACGTGTAGTTTGCGGTTTGTCGGAAACAATGCTCACTTTTTTCTTGCAAATAGCATTTAACAGTGTTGACTTGCCGACATTTGGTCTACCAACAAATGACACAAAGCCCGAACGCATATCCACAGGCTATGTCTGCAATAATGATCCCGTGCAGCAAATCAATTTCAAGCGATGGTTCGATCGGATGCAGCCCCAGACACTGCAGATAGCCACTTGGCTCCTGTATTTTGATGGATTCTTTGCCCTTGTTGATCTGCTCGATGGCTACAGCTATTTGCGTTACATTCGCGAGACATATCGATTTGGTTTTGTATTTGGGCTCGTCAACGTTGCCCTTTACGCAGCAGGTGGGTTGCTCATGGCGAACGAGCGCAAAATCGGATACAAGATTGCAATTGCCGCATCAATCTCGCCATTCGTTGTTCGATTCATTGCCGTTCAAAACCCCCTGTCCGATTCGCTCATTTCGTTGGCATTCGACGTAGCTCTCGTGGCCCTCCTCCTTCACACTCAAAGCCGTGAGCATCAGCGCATTTGGTACCGCTAGTCTGTTCCGATGACCACCGTTATCAAAGACCACGAAGACCTCAAAGCCCATGTAGGCAAGCATCTTGGCTATAGCGACTACCTCACTGTGACCCAAGAGCAAGTGCAGTTGTTCGCCGATGCAACAGGCGACCACCAATGGATTCACCTCGACGTCGAGAAGGCTAAATCAGGCCCGTTCGGTCAGACCATTGCTCACGGTTACCTCACTCTTTCCTTAGCACCAGTTTTGATGGCAGGCATTTGGCGCAACGAAGGCGTAAAGATGGGCGTCAACTACGGAGCAAACAAGATTCGTTTCATGTCACCAGTACCAGTTGGATCAAAACTTCGTGCTGGAGCAAAACTCGTTTCCGTCGACGACATCGCAGGCGGTGCTCAAGTGTGTGTGGAAACTACGTTCGAAGTTGAAGGTGCTGCTAAGCCTTCTTGCGTTGCCGAACTGATTTTCCGTTATTACTACTAGCAACTAGCGATAGTTGCGCATGATCTTGGCGAAGGCGTCGAGAGTGTGCGTATCCGGGTAATCGACACACCACGGGATGAAACCTGTGCAGCCAATGTCAATGAATTGCTGGACCCTGTCGGCAACCTGTTCGGGCGTGCCGACGAAGTTTGATGCCTGCCAAGCCTCGAAATTGTCTCCCCGACCGCTAGCAATCTGAAACTCGCGCAGTTCCTTCTCTGTATCGCGAATCAAAATCTCGCCCGAAGTTGTTTTACCAATCTCATCCGGGTCTCGGCCTACCGCAGCGCAGTGGCCCTTCAATATCTCAATCTTTCGTGCAAACTCGTCGGCACTACCACCGAAATTGGAATGATCCGCGTGCTGCGCAACGACGCGCAAAGTCAATTGTTCGCCTCCGCCACCGATCCAAATTGGCGGACGCGGCGACTGCAGTGGCTTCGGATCGCAATTGGCACGGACCAACTGGTAGTACTTGCCGTCATACGTTGTCTCTTCTTGCGACCACATCGACTTAACGATCTCGACCGATTCGCGCAACATTGCAATGCGCTCTTTGGGAACTGGGAACGGATATCCGTAACCGCGGCATTCGTTTTCGTACCACCCTGCGCCTATGCCCCAATCCACCCGACCGCCAGAGATGACATCGAGAGTCGAGGTAATTTTTGCCAATAGTGCAGGTGGTCGGTACAAGTTGCAACCGACCATCTGGCCTAGACGAATCTTGCTGGTTAACTGGCTGATTGCTGCCATTACTGTCCAGCATTCGAACACAGCCTCGTGCGCTGGCCGTGGCACGTTATGAAAGTGGTCGTACACCCAAATCGAATCGAAACCCAACTCTTCTGCACGTTGCGCAATCCGGACCGCGGCATTCCATTTTTCAGACGCCGTAGGAATGTTGACCAGCTCCATCTTCCATCCTTGGGGCATGAACACGCCGAAGGTCAGTTTGTGATTGCTCATAGGGGTAAATCTCCAGTTGCCTTCTTTGTCGATCCATGGTCTTTATATGCAGCAATAGTGCGCTGTGCGATTCTCATTTGATGAATCTCATCGGCACCATCTGCGAAACGACTCCAACGAGCCTGTTGCAACATTCCCGCCAACGGCGTGTCCGTGCTGTATCCAAGTGCACCATGCACCTGTATTGCTCGGTCAACAATTCGCCACAAACTGTTGGCAACAAAGTGCTTTGCCATAGAAACTTCAGATGTGAAATCCATGCCATGTTCAATCTTGTACGCAGCATGAAGAACCATCAACTTGCCCTGATACAACTCCATTGCAGAATCCGCAATCAACCATTGGATACCTTGCTTTTCGGCAAGAATTGAACCGTGCGAATAACGCTCGAGAGACCGAGCGACCATCATGTCGAGCGCTGTTTCGGCCTGACCAATCCATCGCATGCAATGAGCAAGCCGTGCTGGCCCCAGTCGGTACTGGCCGAGCAAATGTCCTTGCCCTCTACCGCCCAGCATGTTTTCGGCTGGCACACGCAAATCATTGATCTGAATCTCGCAATGGTTGTGCCCACCGGACATGGTCTCAACGTCGCGAACGATATTCCAACCTTCACTTGGTATGTCCACGATGAAGCAAGAGTTGGCGGCTTGAGGCATGTCGGGATCTTCCTCTGTGCGGGCAACCAATAGCGCAAACTGCGCGCCGCGTGCCCCAGAAATAAACCACTTGTGGCCGTTGATTACCCATTCGTCGCCATCTTTATAAGCAAATGTTTTGATCAACGTTGGATCGCTGCCTGCAACCTCGGGTTCGGTCATCGCAAAACACGAACGAGCAGTGCCCTCACAAAGCGGTTTCAAGTATTTTTCTTTTTGCATTGGCGTCGCCCAATGCAACAACGTGTGTTGATTGCCTTCATCTGGAGCCTGTGCGTTTAACACGAAGGGCCCAATGCTTACTTTGGCGGCTTCGGCAGAAACCGCAGCCATCGCCGTTGGGCCAAGGCCCATGCCACCCCATTCGGCTGGCATGTGAGGCAACCACAAATTCCATTCTTTTGCCTTCTTACGCAAAGCCACGATGGTCTTGACTAGTTGTTCTCTGTTGCCCTGATCGATGGCGTCCCATTCGGGTCGAACCACTTCATCCATAAATGAACGCACTTTCATGCGCACGGCCTCAACTTCTGGCGAAAATGAGAAATCAATCACAATGCCCCCTCTGCACCTCCATTGTGGCGTGTTTGTCGGCGCTTCATGCGGTCGTAGCCTCTAATCGTGAGCAATCCGCCGGCCAATCACAACAGGAATTCCTGGGATACCGCCGATCTTCCTGTTGGCGAGGCAAAGGTTGCTGCGGTTCGCGACATGTTCGATGCAATCGCACCCAGATACGACATGGTCAATCGGATCATGACATTTCGCCTCGACGTGCGTTGGCGAAAGCGCGCCATCCGTTCTTTGCATTTGCCGAAAGGGAGCTCGGTTCTCGACTTGGCAAGCGGCACTGGCGACATGTGCATCGACTTGCGCAAAGCGGGGCTTACGCCTTTTTCCATCGACCTATCGTTTGGCATGTTGGCCGCCGATCACAGCAATGCACCGCGCGCGCAGGCCGACATACTTCGCCTGCCCTTCCCAGACTCCAGTGTCGATGGTGTTACTTGCGGTTTTGCGCTGCGCAATCTTCTTGACCTTCCAACATTCTTCACGGAGATTGCTCGCGTCACGCGGAAGGGCGGCCGAATCGCGCTGTTGGATGTCGGCGTGCCAACTAATCCCCTCATTCGATTTGGAAATGGAATCTATTTCGGAAAGATAGTTCCCCGGATTGGCGGCCTGCTCTCGAACCGTGCCGCGTACAACTACCTTCCAAAAAGTGTTGCGTACTTGCCTTCACCAACCGTATTGATTCAGCAACTGCGTCTAGCGGGATTCGATGACGCAACGCATGAACAATTATCGGGTGGTCTGACACAGCTGATGCTTGCCACAAAGTCGTAGCTCATCAACATGAGAATCGTTACCCGCCCGCTCAGCGACTTCACATCGGACAAGGTTGATCTCAACGGCTTCGCCGGCGGCACCGGTTCACTTTTTGTGCGCGACGGCGTTGGCATTGCTGGCTCGGCATCCGCAACAAGAGTTGCAGCAACAGAAGCTCGCGGATTTCTTGACTCTTTGCAAATTGACGATCGCGTTCAGTCGCCAGGAAGCGGGCCGATATTGCTGGGAGCCATTCCATTTGACAGCAACGACCCCCACGACTTCATTCTTCCCCATGTGAGCCTGGTCAAATCCGTCGACGGCCGAGCATGGGTGACCACTGTGGACGATGCCGAACCAAATTTCGTCAACCCACCAGAGCCAGCCGCAGTTGCAGCGAGTTACACCGTGGGACCCGGCGTGAGTGTCGAACGCTACCTAGAAGCCGTGAAGCAAGCACGCAATGCAGTACGCAACGGCTCAATAACAAAGGCAGTTATCGCCAGAGACATCGTCATCAACGCAAGTGCGCCAATTGATGTCTATGCCGTATTGCTTCGTTTGCGTTCATCCTTCGGATCCAGTTATCGCTATCTTGTCGATGATTTTATTGGCGCATCACCCGAGCTATTGGTTGCTGTGGACAACGGCGCAATATCGAGCCACCCACTTGCCGGAACCGCACCACGCACTGGAGACCCACAAACCGACAGCACACTTGCCGCAAAGTTGTTATCAAGTGAGAAAAATCAAATCGAGCATCGTGTTGTTATCGACATGGTGCACGACACCCTCCTACCCTTCTGCTCTTATCTAGATTGGCAGCCAGAACCATCAGTAATGCAGGTTGCCAATGTGCAGCATCTGGGCACGTTGATGCAGGGAATGCTTTCAAAACCATTCATGCATGTTCTCGATGCTGCAATGATGCTCAGCCCTACACCTGCCCTAGGCGGCTTCCCCAAACATGAAGCGCTGAACCTCATCAATCAATACGAAGGCATAGACCGTGGTCGTTATGGCGGAGCCGTTGGATGGTTCGATCAAAATGGCAACGGTGCTTTCGCAGTTGCTATTCGCTGCGCTCAGTTGTCATCCGACAGAACGAGCGCGCGCCTATTCGCGGGAGGCGGCATTGTTGCCGACAGCGAGCCCGCCGCCGAATTAGCCGAGACCCAGGCCAAGTTTCAGGCAATGCTCGCCGCGATTATCCGGCCGTAAGCGCCGACGCCACCGCGGCATTAATTCGAGCATGCTCTACAACGTTGTCATCTCGTCGCGTACGAACCAATACCGCAGCTAACCCCGTGCGTTCGATTGCTGCATCAAACTGCGTTTTGGTTTCAGCTACAACACATTCCACTCGATGACCTGCAAGCAACGAAACAAAGTCGGTGTTGTGGGGCGTGCCAAAAAGCTTTTCGAAACGATCCTTATCTAGAGACGATGACTGTGGCAAAAACGAGAAAATTCCGCCACCGTTATTGTCGATTATCACGATTCGAAGATCGACAGCCCTCTCGGTGATATTGATCAAGCCATTTATGTCGTGCATCATGGCTACGTCGCCAATTAATAAGGCAGTCGGTTTGCGAGATGCCAGCGCAATGCCTACAGCAGTTGATACGACACCATCGATGCCATTAACACCCCTATTTGCGAACACCTTCACACCGTCTCGCGGCGCCGCGAACCATTCCACGTCACGAATAGGCATACTTGATGACAGAACCAGGTTGGAATCCACCGGCAGCGCAGTCAATACCCGATTCGCTACGAAGGGTTCGGTAATTTCCGTAGCGGCGGCAAGTTCTTTGTCAATTGTCGATCTTGCAATGTTCTCGCGCCTCTTCCACTCGTTTGGCCAAGACGGGTCTGTCCTTTTCGTCGATCCACGCACAACTTCCATACAAATCTGCGATGGCGTCCCAACCATGTGCAGTTGCACACGATTGTCGGGATCAATCAGCGATGGCGTTGTTGATATTGCGCAATAAGGAGCACCACAGTCCTTGAGCCAGGCGTTAACAACCTTTGAAACTGGTGGGTCGCCAATGCGCAAAATCACCTCTGGCTTCAATTGCATCGCGGTATCAAAATCGCGCAGCATCACATCGGCGGTGGAAACAATCACTGCCTCTTGTTCGACGCTTGCTGAAACTCGACATCCACTTCGTTGATCCGCAATAATCGGCCACTGCAATGTTCGCGCCAGTTCGAAAACGAATCGAGGTTGGTCGATACCAGCACCGGCGACAATCACTCCGCGATTTGAAAGGAGCATCTTGTTCAATGCCTTTCGTTCGGAAGCACTTGGCGAGAGCCGACCTTGCTTCACGATCGAGCCTGGATCGACGGCGGGCAGTGTTTGCACTTCGCCGATAAGTGGCTCACGAAATGGAAGATTTATCTGAACAGAGCCTGGGTTGATATCCATCGCGGCAGAGAACGAGTCTCTGGCGATTGCGCGCCACTTAGACGAATGACGGTCGTCGGCAACACCTGCGTCGATAAACAACCTCGTCGAACTTCCGTATAGGTTCGTTTGATTGATTGTCTGCGGCGCCCCCACGCCTTGCAGCTCTGGTGGTCTGTCGGCAGTACACACCAACATCGGCACATGCGCATGATCTGCTTCCACTACTGCTGCATGAAACTGCACGGCCGCTGTTCCCGACGTGCACAGCAACACTGCTGGCACCCCGTCGTGCTGGCCAATGCCCAATGCAGCAAACGACGCAGAGCGTTCGTCATGAAAAACGTGCAGGGAGATTTCGGTCCTTGCGGAAAGCGCCAAGGCCATTGGCGTGGAGCGAGAACCCGGCGACAACACGGCATGGCGAACGCCAATACGAATCCACTCGTCCACCAAGGTGGCACAAAAGGTGGCAGTAGCCGAGGGTGTAGAAGCCATCCCCTCTATCGTGGCACCTATGCGCGTAGAAATCTTCTCCGACGTGGTCTGCCCTTGGTGCTATATCGGCAAGGCCCGCTTCGATCGGGCGGTGGCCAATCTCAAGGCACAAGGCCTAGAAATTGATGTAGAGGTGGTGTACAGCCCATACCAGCTTGACCCAACCGCTCCAATCGGTGTCGCCACCCCGGTCTTAGAGGCTTACTCCAAGAAGTTCGGTGGCCTCGAAAAGGCTCAAGCAATTCTCGATCATGTGACTGCTATCGCAGCGCAGGAGGGAATCACCTTCAACATGGACATCGCACTTCGAGCAAACACACTCTCTAGCCACCGCTTACTCGCCCACGCACTTGCGGTATATGGACCCGACACTCAGGCGGTGCTTAAACAGAACATCATGAGCGCCTATTTCACAAATGGCAAAGACATTTCGTCGAACAGCGTTCTTGTTGAGTGCGCAGTGAGCGCTGGAATGGATGCCGACACAGCAAGCACAGTCCTTACAGAGAACTTGTTCGCCCAGGAAGTAGCCAACCAGATTTCTGGTGCTACCGGCAATGGAATCACGGCAGTTCCTACATATGTCATCAACGATCAATGGTCTGTTCCAGGCGCGCAAGACACAGAAATGTTTGAACGAGTTCTCGTTCGGTTGGCAGAAAAGCAGCAGTGACACTTCTGCATACGACCACCATTGGCGAAGGAATGCCCCAGGTTGCTCTCGTTCATGGATTCACGCAGACGAGCAACTCCATGCGTCCTCTGGCAAACGAGTTCAGCAGCCGGTACACAGTCAAGCTCGTTGACGCACCAAATCACGGTGGATCATCCGACATTTCACTCGATTGCAGCGCCGGAGCAGATGCACTCTGCGCAACAGTTGGAGATGCTGTCTATATCGGTTACAGCATGGGTGCGCGTCTGTGCTTGCATGCAGCCCTACAACACCCAGAGCAAGTGCAATCCCTTGTGCTCATCAGCGGTACTGCGGGGATAGAAAACCATGAACAACGCATTGTTCGTCGCTCAAGCGACGAACAATTGGCCAATCACATTGAGCAAGTTGGCACAGAAGCATTCATCACAGAATGGCTGAGTCGTCCAATGTTCAGCAATCTCAGGTCGTCGCCTGCAGACATCCGCGATCGCAACCGAAACACAGCGACTTCCCTAGCGAACAGCCTTCGTTTGGCAGGCACAGGAGCCCAACAATCGCTGTGGGGTTCACTGGATTCCCTGGAGATGCCCGTGCTATTAATTGCTGGCGAGCAAGACGAAGCGTTTTGCAGCAACGCAGCACGAATGAAGGAAATCATTGGCGACAACGCCACCGTTGCAATAGTTAAAAACAGCGGTCACAGCGTTCACTTAGAACAATTAACAGACTGTGCCGGAAAAATTATGAATTGGCTAGACCAACAAGCCAATAGATAATGCCAAACCAGTCAGCAACTGCGCGCGTCCAGTCATCTCTAGAACTGGAATCAAATCTCTGCCCTTTGCTCCCGAAGAAACCAGTTTGATTGCCGGAATAGCAGCAATCAAACCCACCGCACCCAGCAGCACCGAGCTATCACCAAACCCAAGCCAAAGAATCATTGCAAGTGCTGCCGTAAACAGTGAGAAGTAGAAGAATCGTGTGTTCTTGTCCCCCATTCGAACGGCGAGTGTGTTCTTATTTGCAATCGTGTCCGTTGGGATGTCTCTCAAATTGTTGATAACCAACAACGCACAAGCCAAACAACCCACGACGATCGATGCAGCGAGCGATTGTCCTGTTATCTGATCGCTTATGGCAAAAGTGCTGCCTGTTGTAGCGACTACTCCAAAGAATACGAAGACAAAAACTTCACCCAGACCAAGGTAGCCATATGGCTTGGGGCCACCCGTGTACAACCACCCCGCCGCAATGCTGGCAACGCCGACAACAATGAGCCACAAAGAGACCGTGAGCGCAATCACCAACCCAAAAACTGCAGCAACACCAAA
>Ga0102896_1000335_pt1 | contig 16207 bp, 11 predicted proteins | sample Colrivmet1554A02_FD_78457 | JGI IMG/M metagenome (GOLD analysis project Ga0102896, IMG submission 78457) | Estuarine microbial communities from the Columbia River estuary - metaG 1554A-02 | ecosystem: Environmental > Aquatic > Marine > Intertidal zone > Estuary | place: USA: Columbia River...
ATTTTGAAAATGAAGTCTTCTACAATTTCCGACTCTAAATCCCAATTGTATGTGGATGAGTACTCGCTCAGTTGCTCACGCGCTTCACTCATGTGCTGACAAGCATCTAGTTTCTTTGTTCCTGTTGAAAAGGCATCACTAGAACCATCAAATAATTCGTTGATGAATTGCAGTTTTTCGTTTAAAGAAAAGGAACCGATAAGCGTCTCTAATGGGAAAACAGAACGGTCAGAACGAATGGTTTGTTCGATTTGTAATATCCAAGCACTATTAATGGATGTTGTTTCCGGGTTAGCGATGTCATCCAAGAAATTCGCTTGCGGTTCAGCGGAAACTTCTGGTTCTGGAATCTCAACACTTACCACTTCTTCGTCCATATGCTCTTCTTCTACTTCACTTTCCTCAACATGATCACTTTCAGCAGTCGCTAAAAATTCATCTTCAGATTCTTCCATTTCTGGCTCTTCCGTAAAATGCTCATCAACTTGCTCCTCTTCAGGTGTGAAATCCATCTCTATCGTTGGGGATGGCGTTTCAACGGTCAAATCAAACAAACTCGTTTCAACAATCGGAACAACCGGTGCTTCTGCTTCGAAATGGAGTGTTGGAACTTCCTCTTCTTCTTCCATTGCAATCGGTTCTTCCTCTCCCATTTCAAATAAATCAAATGCAGGTGTCTCTACTTCGTCCATCATTGGCGATGTCGTCTCGGAGAACATTGATTCAACTGTTGTTTGCGGAACGAACACATTCGTTTCATATAATTTGTAGCGCAAGATGATCAAACGCTCGTACAATTCTTTGGAATCTTCTACCAACAACTCCATTTCTGCTTGGGTCAAATGACCACTTTCCAAAAGGGAAAGTCGTTCTGTCAAATTAGATAAGATTGTTTTCATCATAAGGACATGCTTTTTTCGGACTTTTCATTTAAGTTACTAACTTCGTTATCAATTCAATTGCTTGACTGAAACATTGCTGTATCAAAATTAGAAAACATGCTGATTGGTGAGACGTTTTACAGTCAATTCTTTTGAAATAAATGTTAACAAACGATTGATTTATGTTTTTAGAGCAATTTCCGATGGAAGGAAGAGCAAATGGGTGGATTGAAGTGATCTGTGGTTCGATGTTCTCTGGAAAAACAGAGGAGCTTATTCGCCGCATTCGCCGGGCTGAATTTGCCAATCAAGCCTTGCTGCTTTTCAAACCGAAAATTGACAATCGTTTCAGTGAAAAAAATGTGGTGAGTCACAAAGGAAACACATTTGAAGCGGTAATTGTTGAACATGCAAACGACATCTTAAGTCAATGGCAAAACGAACAAGTTGTAGCCATTGATGAAGCTCAATTTTTTGATGCATCCATTGTTGATGTGTGTAACGAATTAGCCAACAAGGGAGTTCGGGTGATTATTGCCGGACTCGACATGGATTATCAAGGAACTGCTTTCGGACCCATGCCTCAGTTAATGGCTGTTGCTGAATATGTGACAAAAGTTCACGCGATTTGTGTTTCCTGCGGAAACTTAGCGCATTACTCCCAACGAACCGTTCAACAAACGGAACAAGTGTTGGTTGGTGCAATAGAAAAATACCGTCCACTTTGTCGAACGTGTTATCACCAGAAATGAAGTTAGAACTGACATATACAGATTTTTGTTCGCAATTAAATGGAAAAGCAGAAGGCGCACCATATTCCGAGCTCATACAGGAAGTTGTTTACGATACGCGGAAAATTAATCCGTCGGCTGGCTTGGTTTTTTTCGCATTGACAGGACCCTTTCGTCAAGGAGAAAGCTACATTTCGGCTGCTTATGAAAAAGGGGTGCGTGTTTTTGTGGTTCATCAGGTTCCGGTAAACAAATGGTCAGATGCTAGTTTTATTGTGGTTAAAGATACCTTGGTAGCGCTACAATTGTTGGCTAAAAATTACCGAAACAAATTAGAATATCCAATTCTCGCAATCGCGGGTAGTCTTGGGAAAACCACAGTGAAAGAATGGCTTTACCATTTGCTTGCAGGTAAATTGGAAGTTTTTAGGAGTCCAAAAAGCTATAATTCACAACTAGGCGTGGCAATATCCATTTTGCAACTTCCAAAAAAAGCAGATTTAGCTATCATTGAAGTGGCAGCCACAAAGCCCGGTGAAATGAACGTTCTCGCTGATATGCTTCGTCCAACTCATGGGATTCTAACCAATTTACTTTCGTCACACGCGAACGAGTTTTCTGATTTCACTCAGTATTCTCAAGAAATATGCTCCATGTTTCTAGGGGTTCAATGGCTGATTACTCCTGAAGAAACGGAAACTATTGCTCAATTATCGGTTAAAAAGATTTCCATACTGCCAAATGCCCTTGATTCTCTGATTCCTTTTCAAGATGATAGTAGTATCCTTCAATCCAAAATAGCGATTGCTGCGGCGCAAGAATGGACCAACATTGAGGAAGAACGAATTAAATCGCTTCCACATTTGGCGATGCGTCTGGAAACGTTCGAAGGAAATGACGGGTCGCTCATCATCAATGACACTTATACGTTGGATAAAGAAGCATTTAAAAGCTCCTTGTCTTATCAACTATCCATTGCTGGTTCGAAACGGCGCATTGTGCTCATTGGACTTTCCGCTGAGCAGCTAGTTAAAACGAATGAAATCATGGAACTTTGCCAACAATTTGGGGTAGATGAGGTCCATTTTTTACAGCAAGAGGAAGAACTTACCTTGTCCTTGAAAAATGCAGTCGTTTTAGTGAAGGGAGCACGGTTTATGCAACGTGTCGCCAATCGATTGAAATGGAAACAACATAAAACGCAATTATCCTACAACCTTTCTGCCCTAAAACACAACCTAAATCAGTTCAAGAATAGCCTACATCCCGAAACGAGCATGTTGGCGATGGTGAAGGCGCAATCGTATGGTGCAGGATTGACCACTATGGCTCAATTTTTAGAGAAACAAGGTATTCATTATTTCGGTGTTGCGTATTCCGACGAGGGTAAAGAATTGCGAAAATCAGGGATTAAAACACCCATTTTAGTGATGAATGCGGAGGAAGAGGGAATGGAAACCTGCGTGGAATATGACCTAGAACCTGCCATCTATGATTTTAATCAACTCGATGAGCTTCTCAAAGTATTAATTGCGCAGGAAAAAACAGCGTTTCCAATACATATCAAACTAGATACGGGGATGAAACGCCTCGGTTTTTATCCCGATCAGGTGCAACAGTTAATCGAAGTACTAGCGGCACAACCCGAAGTGCTGGTCAAAAGTGTCTATAGTCACCTGGCTGAAGCGGAAGATCAGGAGTCTACGTTCACAGCGCAGCAAATTTCTCGATTCGAAGAAATCTGCAAACAGTTTGAGTCTTATTTGTCCTATCCGTTCCTTCGTCATATTCTGAATTCAGAGGGAATTGCACACTATCCTAATGCACAATTTGACATGGTGCGCATCGGAATTGGACTATTTGGATTAAGTTCGAATCGCCTGATGGAACAACGCTTGAAACCAGTGATTGATTGGATCAGCAGCATCTCGCAAGTGAAAGTGATTCATCCAGGAGAAAGTGTTGGTTATGGACGTACCTTCATTGCCCAAAAAGAAATGCGCATTGCCATCATACCAATTGGATATGCAGACGGATTCAAACGAAGTTTAAGCAATGGGGTAGGTGCCGTTTTTATTGATAATCAACGTTGTCCGGTAGTTGGACGCGTGTGTATGGACATGATTATGGTCGATTTAGGTGAGCTAAAAATTCATTCCAATACAAAGGTGGAAATCATTGGATCGAATCAAAGCTTAACACAATTCGCAAAGGATTGTCATACGATTCCATATGAAATACTTACATCTATTTCACCTCGCGTTCACCGAAGTTATTCCGAAGAGGAATAAATCTTAAATTTGTTTAAATTCAGGCTTATGAAAAATATTTTTACACTTCTTGTCCTTCTTTTCATGGTCTTTCAAGGAAGTGAAATTCTTGCACAAGTAACTCCGGCGGACACGAATTTATACCGTGTAGTTAAATCCAATAACCAAGAATACATCGGTAGAATTTTGAATGATGATGGACGCGAAGTTTTACTAGAAACAAGCGCATTAGGAAAAATATACATCGTAAAATCAGACATTCAATCCATTACGATTGTTCACCGCGAAATAGATTTTGTTGGTGATGAATACCGTGGAACAGGCGTGTTTACTACGCGTTATCAATTCAGCACGAATGCCTTCCCGCTCCAGAAGCATGATAATTATGCACTCGTAAACTTGTATGGACCGGAAGTTCATTTTTCTGTTTCTAAGAATTTATCCGTTGGTGTCATGGCTACATGGATTGCGAGTCCGATTGTATTGGCCTTAAAATATACCATTCCAACGAGAAATGAAAAATTGAACTTCGGATTTGGAACCCTTTTAGGAAGTGCAGGTTATTTAAATCAAGGCAAAGGTTATGGTGGACTTCATTGGGGGATGGTTACGTATGGGGATCGCAAAAACAATGTCACGCTTTCATTGGGTTATTCTTATTTAAACATGGGTGAGTATTCTGAAAGCAGCAGCTATCAACCAGGAACGTATCCTGCTGTTTTTACTAACGGCTATTGGCAGTTTGAATTTCCTCAAAACACGGTTCAAACAACCAAAACACCTGCTACAAAAGCTCCAATTTTGGGAATTGCAGGAATTACATCGGTTGGAAAGAAAGCTAGTTTTGTGATGGATATGATGTTCATGTTTGGCAAAAAAGTGGAATCAGACATGTATCAATCAGTTGATTATAACTACGATCCACTTAATAACCCATCAAGTTTAGTTGTAGGTCCTGTTTTAACTTTACAGCGAATAACAAATTCAATCAATTGTTTGATCATGCCTGGAATGCGTTTTCAAAAAACTGAAAATACGGCTTTCCAAATTTCACTTGCAGGAGTAATCGGTAATTCAACAACTCAAGTTTCCGGTCAGTTAACCACAAAACGTTACTCGTTTCCTGTTCCAATGTGTACGTGGTTTTATAAATTTTAAATATGCACAGACTTCAAACGGATCTGTTAAATTTAGTACGTGTCAAATTAAATGGCGGCGACTCTATGGGTTACGTGCTCAGCGATGTCCTACATGTGAGTCAAGATGCTGCATACCGCAGATTGAGAGGCGAAACCGCCTTAACTATTTTCGAAGTGCAAAAGATCTGTAAGGCATTTGACATCTCTTTTGATGCACTCATTGAGCAAAAAGCGGGAAACGTCGTATTCGGTTATACTCCTTTAAACGCCTACGATTTTAGCTTGGAATCCTATTTAGAAGGTATTTTAGATTCATTTAAACGATTAAAATCACTTGAAGATCCTCGCATCATCCTCACGATTAACAATGTCCATTTTTTTCAGCTTATTAACGTACCTCAACTATTGCGATTCCGCTTATTCTTTTGGGCTAAAACACATTTACAGATTCCGGAATATCAAAACATGCTATTTAAACATGAGAAAGTCACGGAACGCGCCTTCGAATTGGGAAAAAATATTGTTTCTACCTATAATTCAATTCCATCCGTAGAAATTTTTGACCCAGAGTTAATGCGTGGATTCTTGAGACAGATTCTGTACTATTACAAGTCTAACATGTTTGAAGATCCTTCCTATGCACTTTTCTTGTGCGACCGTGCCATCATGTTCTCGCAACATTTAAAAGCGCAAGCGGATTGTGGTAAAAAGTTTGTTTATGGCACACAAGCACCTAAACAAGGGAATCAATTTGAAATGTACCTGAATGAAACCATCAATTCTGATGCAGCTTTCTATTATGAAAGCAAAGAAAAACGTGGGCTCTACGTGACACATAACATCATGAACTACCTTCAAACAACAGACCCACAATACGTATCAGATACAAAGCAAGTGCTCGACAAACAGTTAGCGAATTCTAGTTTGATTAGCGTTGTAAACGAAAAAGAACGCAATAATTACTTCTTTGAATTCGAAAAGACCATCAACATGTTCCGTAAAAAAATTGAAGCGGACATCGAATTTAACTCTTAGTTGCGAAAAACGCAAATAACTTTCCCTTAATTGCTTAATTCAGTTTTCATTTTCGTGAAAAATGCAGAAATATTTGCAGTATAAATTTAAAATTTAAACGAAATGAAAAAAACACTATTACTAATAACTGCTTGCCTGATTGGAATGATAAGTCAAGCACAAACGGATAAATTGCCTACGATCGCTGTAGCAAATCCAAATGTCAACGGTTTAACGATTAAATCAGAATCTGTTGCAAAAATGATGCGACTAGAAACCATCAAATTAAATAAATACAAAGTCTATGACGAATACGACATGGCAGATGTATTAAAAGCAAAGGAGGAATTTAGAACAAATTGTTATGGTCAAAATTGTTTGATCAAACTTGGAACAGAATTGAACGTTGATTACATCATGTGCGGGAGCATCGATGGACTTGGCAACAAGATTGCATTAACTATTAAAATTGTCGATGTCAAAAATCAAACATTATTCAAGTCAGCGGTGAAGGAGTTCGATAACCAAGAAACGGAAATTCAACGCATGTTGGAAATTGTACTATATGAATTACACGGATTTACGGTGGATAAAGTTACTGCTGATCGTTTGACATTCAAAAATGAGCCGATTACCTCAAACAATATTGGTAAAATCAATAACTCTGGACCACGAATTGGTGGTGCTGCGTTGGTTGGTTCATTGAATGAGTTTGCGACTCGACCAACTTCTCAAGGTGGACTTGATATCGCGCCATTTGTTTCGATGATTGGATACCAGTTCGAAGGACAATACGTTGGAACAGAAAACTTCTCAGCATTAGTGGAAGGAATCGTTAACGTATCTGGATTAGAGCAAGGTAAATTTTTACCATCATTTACCTTAATGAATGGTTTCCGCTTCGGGAAAAATGGATGGGAATTTGCTTTTGGACCAAGATTGAGTATTAAGCATACAAGTGAAGGATTCTTTGATTCAAAAGGAATATATGGAAAAGAGGATACTTATTTTTCCCGAAACGATTGGTACCAATATGCCTTGAATACGGGGTCTCAATTAGATCAAGATTATGCATTTGAAGAAAACTTAGATATGAGAGGAAGCACCAAATTGAGCACAAGTTTTGTGATTGCCTTTGGACGTACATTCCGTGCTGGATCTTTGAATGTTCCTGTCAACCTTTTCTATACTTCCCAAAAAGGTGGTGGCTTTGCTGGAATAAACGTTGGTTTCAATGTTCAAAAAAGCAAACAACCAATTAACAAACCTGCCCCAAAGAAAGGGTACTATTAATGGAAGGGGCTTCGGCCCCTTTTTTTATGCATTATTGAAGCATTGCGCTTTGGTATTTCGTAAATTTGTTCAAAGCAACCGAACCCTTTAGAGCTACAAGTTGAATGATTGAGTTAACACGAGAAATACATTTTTGGCAAACCTGGTGGTTTTGGGTCCTGACGAGCATCATCTTATTTTTTACCGTATTCATTTTTATTCGCAGTAGAATCGAACGTTCACGTAGAAACCAAGTCCGCTTGGAAGTGAAAATTGCTGAACGAACCAGAGAAATACGCCTCCAAAAAACAAAGATTGAAGAACAAAACCGATTAATTGAAGAAGAAAAAAACAAAGTACTTCAGCAACAAGCGTTGCTTCAAACAGAAAAAGACCGAACAGAACAATGGTTAAATAACACACTACCATCAGAAGTTGTAATTGAATTAAAGCGCTCTGGGAAAGTGAAAGCGCAAGGATTCCAACAAGTTTCGGTGATGTTTACCGATGTGGTCGGATTTACCCGCATTTCAGATACCATGCAGCCTAGTAGAATCGTTTCGAAACTAGATATTCTCTTCCAAAAATTTGATGAAATCATCCAAGCAAACAACTTGGAGAAAATTAAAACAATTGGAGATGCTTACATGTGCGCCGGAGGTGTCCCAATTGAAAACTCCACGAATCCAATTGATGCATGTACCGCAGCACTCCAGATTCAAGCGTTTATGGATAAACTCAAGTATGAGGCCATCGCTGATCATGAAGATTTTTGGGAAATACGTTTGGGAATTAATACCGGACCCGTTATTGCAGGGATTATCGGAAACATTCGTCTAGCCTATGATATTTGGGGCTCAACCGTGAATCTAGCTCAACGGATGGAGATGTTAGGCGAACCAGGAAAAGTAACCATTACCGGTAATACGTTTCAATTAATTGAACCCTATTTTGAATGTGAATACAAAGGAAAAGCTTTAACGAAATCCCGCGCCAAAGTAGATACCTATGTCGTGAATCGCATTAAGCCAGAACTTTCTGTGAACGGGGAAGGACTTTTACCTAATAGTCGTTTTGAGGAAATTAAGAAATTACACCATTATAGTTCCATCAAATACTACAAAACGGAACATAATGTCCTCTCATTCATGGAGAAAAATCTCTCGGATAAATTATACTACCACTCACTAAAACACACAAAGGATGTGGTCAAGTCCGTCGAACGAATTGCTTTACTTGAAGGGGTAACCGACGAAGGACTCTTTTTGCTCAAAACCGCTGCAATTCTACACGATGCAGGGTTCATTGAACGCTACGACAAGAACGAAGAAATCGGGGCGCGTATGGCCACCGAAATCCTCCCGAAATATGGTTATACCGAACAACACGTGAAAACAATTGTGGAACTCATCCACGTAACGGAACTCCCGCATAAACCCATCAATAAATTGCAAGAGATTATCTGCGATGCCGATTTAGATTACCTAGGAACAGATGATTTTGAAGAAATTGCCGATCGCCTTCGTCGTGAATTAACGGAAATGGGAAAACTCGAATCCCGTAAACAATGGGATGAAATCCAAGTGAAATTCTTGAAGCAACATCAATATTTTACGCAAACCGCTATTCAAATGCGTCAAGAAAAGAAAATGGAGAATTTACAGATTGTGATTGATCGATTGGAAGCTGATCAATATGATGAGGTACCCGAGCACCTATAAAAATCGGACCCCTCGGCCTTTATTAGGCTCTTTCTTTTTTGTTTGACCAATCGCATAAGAATAGGAAAGACTTAAAATACTGCGATTTACTGGATTTGCTACTTGAATTTTCTGATCATAATAGTAACCAAGTTCTAGTCCATGCGGACCGTCTAACTCCATTTCAACGCCAACGTAATAACGAATCCGTGTGAATTGTTTTCCGTTCTCCCCAGTTTGAGGATTATAGAAAAACTCACAACTGAAATTCGGGGTGAAAATGCTATTATTCAGGTCGTAAGAATAACTAGGTTTGAATCGAAAAGCTTGGTCAAACTCCGACTCATATGGACCCCCTAATGAATTAAAGGAATATTGGTAGCGTGTGCGAAATCCAAATGAATGACGTTTGATTCCATAGGATAATTGAAGATTCCCATTGATGCGATGGCTCGTTAACATATTGCCGTTCAACTCTTTTTTTCCAATCAAACGGTAATCCACAGAAACACGAATGTACTTGTTCAGTTTGTACTTCAAGGATACTTGTGGGAAAATAGTATTGAACCCATCCCCACCAAATCGTGTGGTTAAATCTAATCCGTATGAAAAATCTTTGTTTAATTTTCCACTCACACCTAGCTCGCTCCAAACTTGAAAAACAGTAGACTGACCATGAATCAAACTGAAATTAAAACACAGTACGAAGAGAAAAGCAATGGATTTCATTAGAGTTTACGGGTGTTTATTGTTCCCAAATCTACCACTTGATCTTTCTCTGTTATTTCAAACGTTTGTTTCACCACGTTCTTTCCACTTGGCTGTGTTGCATCATCTTCATAAACAAATAGGGTGTACGTCCCCTTCTGCAAGTAATTAAAAACAAAAGAACCGTCATAACTTGTTTTCACGTCATCATCGTAAAATTGATCGGTTGTTCCATAGATTAAATACACATCAACATCACTCCCAGGATACTCGGCAATGATATTTCCTAACGCATTGTATTTTTGCTCTTGAATAATCCCTTTGATTGTTGCTCCGCCGCCGGTTCCCTCTACCTTTTTACAAGAAGTAGAAACACTAAGGACAAGAATAGAAAGAAGTAGGAGAAGGCCATTTTTCATAATCAAAGAATTTTTATTCATGCAATTTTAACAAAAAAAACAACTTGTTTTAACATTACACGTTTTGATTATTGGAAATTGGTTGACTTTTCGCTAATTTTAATCGCTCTTAACCAAAAACTATGAAACAACTCCTACTCAGTTTGATTCTTCTTGCTTTTCATCAAAGCGCATTCAGTCAAGTCGTTATCAATGAATATTCTTGTTCGAACATTACGGGACCATCTGATGCCTATGGACAAAAAGAAGATTGGGTCGAATTGTATAACGTCACAGCTGCTCCGATTGATTTAACAGGTTGGTACCTTTCTGATAAGGCAACGAATTTAACAAAGTGGATGATTCCAAGTGGATCTATTCCAGCGAGTGGATTTAAAATGGTTTTCTGTACAAACAGAAACACAGTGAACGGTAATGAGTATCATCCAAATTTTGGTTTGTCGCAAACAGAAGGTGATTGGATAATCTTATCGAATACATTCGGAAATGTTGTTGATTCATTTAAAATTGTTCATTTAACAAAAGCAGATCATTCTGTGGGAAGATCGACAAATGCAGCAGTTGATTTCAAGTTATTTACCACGCCAACACCCAACGCTAGTAATACAGGAGCAGTTAATTTTTATCCGCCAAAACCGGTTTTTAGTGTGGCTCCTGGATTTTATCCAAGCGCTCAAACGGTTTCAATCACCTGTGCGGATCCAAGTGCAACAATCAGATATACCTTGGATGGCTCGAATCCAACGGCAACTTCAACGGTCTATTCTGCCCCAATAAATATCCCCACTACCAAAGTACTAAGGGCAGCGGCATTTGGCACAACCCTTTCCTCTTTTATTGAAACAAATAGCTATTTCATCAATGTAACACATACAGTTCCTGTTGTATCCGTTTGTAGTCAAGGTGTATTTTCTTTAGTGGCAAACGGAAGTCAGAATCCTGCTAATCGAATTGGTGGTTTTGAGATGTTTGAACAAGATGGATCGTTTATAGATGAATCGGAAGGTGATTTCAATAAACACGGAAACGATTCCTGGTCTTATCCTCAGAGAGGGTTTGATTTTATTTGTCGTGACCAATATGGTCATAATGGTGACATCGAACACGCTATTTTTCCGGAAAAAAGCCGAGATGCATTTCAACGTTTGATTCTAAAACCTGGCGCAAGTGATAATTATCCTTTTGAGCAAGGTGCGCATATCCGAGATGCCTTTATTCATACCTTATCAATTAGAGCTGATATGAAACTCGATGAACGTACTTGGCGTCCTGCTGTCGTTTATTTAAATGGTAACTATTGGGGTGTTTATGAAATTCGTGAAAAAGCAGATGACCACGATTATACAGACATCTATTTCGGCCAAAATGAATACAACCTGCAATACCTGAAAACTTGGGGAGGCACTTGGCAAGAGTATGGTTCTCCAAATGCATTGCCAAACTGGAACGCTTTGAGGAATTATATCATGACAAATAACATGGGGAACGCGACTAATTTTAATTATGTCGACTCTCTTTTCAATTGGGAATCCTTGGCTGATTACTTTATGATTAACTCCTATACGGTAAACCAAGATTGGCTAAATTGGAATACGGCATGGTGGAGAGGATTGGATCCCGCTGGAGATAAAAAGAAATGGCGCTATGCACTTTGGGACATGGATGCAACTTTTGGACACTACATCAATTATACTGGTATTCCTGACCCAAGCGCAAATGCGGATACTTGTAATGCGGAAAACCTACCGAATCCTGGTGGACAAGGTCATACCGATATCCTTGAAAAACTAATTAATGAAAATCCCATTGTGGAGCAATATTACATCACACGCTATATTGATTTAATCAATACGTCATTTAGTTGTACAAATATGTTGGCACTACTAGATAGCATGGTCAATGAAATTGCGCCGGAAATGACTGCTCATTGTACGAAATGGGGCGGAACCTACAACGGATGGCAATCCAGAGTGACGCAGTTAAGGAATTTCATTAATCAGCGCTGTCTCGCTATGGAACAAGGGATGATTGATTGTTATCAACTTACCGGACCATTTCCAGTAACCTTTGATGTTTCCCCAGTGAACGCCGGAACCATTAAAGTGAATTCAATTAATCCACCATCTTATCCTTGGTCAACAACCTACTTCGGTGGTATTCAAACCAACGTGAAAGCGAAAGCGAATACTGGGTATATTTTTGACCATTGGACCTACACCACAGGACCAATGGGATTAGCAATTACTCAAGACTCAAACTTCATCAACATCAATGGACCTGAAACCATCGTGGCTGTTTTTGTACCAGATATTCCTGATTTAGATGGAGATGGTTGTTTAAATACGGTTGAAGTGGCAGCCGGAACAGATCCAAATCTTGTGGATACCGATGGTGATGGTGAAAATGATTGCATCGAACTCGGACCAAATCCAGCAACTCCACTAGATACTGATGGCGACGGAATCATCGATGCGCTTGAATCCATTATTGTGGACACTGACGGTGATGGAGTGATGAATGAATTAGATCCTGACAATGCAAATCCTTGTATTCCAAATCCAAATGCTGGTCCTTGTGACCAAGATGGCGATGGATTGACAAACACACAAGAAGGATTAGCGGGAACGAGTCCAACAAATCCTGATACAGATGGCGATGGCGTGAACGATGGAGCAGAAGTGACCAACGGTTCAGACCCATTGAATCCATGTGATCCGGACGACACATTGCCAGGTTGTCAAATCGATTCGGACTTTGATGGATTAACAGATGCACAAGAATCTGTGCTTGGAACCAATCCAAATAATCCAGATACAGACGGAGATGGATACAACGATGCCCTTGAAGTAACTCAGGGATCCGACCCATTGAATCCATGTGATCCGAATGCAAGTTCTCCGGAATGTGCTGACGGCATCCATATTCCAACAGCATTTTCTCCGAATAACGTCGGAAATGAAGACAATGACGTTTATCAGATTATTGTAGGGAAGAACATTGAGTCCATTGGATTCAAAGTCTTTGACCGATGGGGGAATTTATTGTTTGAATCAAACAATAAAACGTTCAAGTGGGACGGAACTTACAAAGGTAAATTATTGAATACGGGAGTTTACGCGTACATCGTTGATGTAACTTACATCGGTGGAACAACGAAAAAAATGACAGGAAACATTACCCTAATTCGATAAACTGAAAATGAAGATCAAAACCTTACTTTTCAGCTTATTGGGATTCACTGTTTTTGCCCAAGATTACCATTTGACACAGATGGATAAAACCATGACAATCTGGAATCCGTCGGCAACTTCGATGAACCAAGGATTTGAGAAAATCAGCCTGCAAAATCGAAATCAATGGTTAGGTGCTGGAACGCAATTCATGACAAGTTATGGAATGGGAGAATTCTCCGTTGGCAAAACCAAGAAAAGCGATAAAGCATACGCTGGAATTGGAGTGTTTTTCAGTAATGATGTCGGTGGTGATTCGAAAATGTCACAGAAATCTTTTGGAACCTCGGTAAGTGGTCACTTGCCATTAGCAAAAGGACATTGGCTTTCAGCTGGGATTCAAACAGCATTTTGCAATCGTAGTGCGGATTTCTCTCGTTTACTCTATTATTCCCAATGGAATGGCAGCTCATTGGATCCAAACGTGTACTCTGGAGAAGCAAACGATTTCACCTCGTTTACGTTCTTAGACGCTGGACTGGGATTGAACTACCGCTATATTCCCGGAAACAAACCGAATTTAAGTGCAGGTCAATTTGCTTTTTTAGGTGGATTTTCAATCGCACATGCAAATAGTCCTAAGTTGAACTACACTAGTTTGAATACGGATCGACTGTTCAGAAAATATTGCTTTAACACACAAGTAAAGTATGCGTTTGATGACAAGTCTAGCATGGAAGTGAACGCCATACAACTGATTCAAGGTCCACACGCGGAAACCATTCTCGGATTATTCTACCGCTCCAAATTACGAGGAAACTCGGAAATTACGAACATGGTCAATTCTCAATCCGTTGTCGCTGGTCTTTATTTCCGTTCAACAGGCACAATGGCTCCCTATGTATCGTTAACCTTCGGATCTGTAGACTTGGGTCTGTCTTATGATTACGACATCGGACCAATTTCCACAGCGTATCGTCATTCAGTTGAGGTGAATTTTGCCTATACCTTTATGAAAAAATCGGTGTTTAAAGGCAGTCGTTTGAATTAATAAACGCCAACCATTTTTCCGCTTGAGTCTTATTTAAAACGCGAGGCATTTTGTTTTGAGCACCTAATTTCCCTAAGGACTCTAAGTACCCATAAAATGTTGAAGTCGGAACAATCGTTAGGCTTGGTTTCCCTAAATTGTAGTTTCGAACGTAAGCATAATCATCATTTAACAGGCTAAGTTCTTTGTCTATTTCGTCCATGATCATAGCTGTATCAACGGGAACATCCGAACCTACAAACCAGTGGTGAAGCTGTTGATCTTCATCCGCAAATAAGGTATACTCCGAAATTGTAACCCCTTTCGAATGAGCCACTTTCATGAGCGCTTGATTAATGTTATCCAACGATAAATGCTCGCCGCACAAACTTAAAAACTGTTTGATTCTTCCTGAAATAATGATCTCATGTGCTTCTAAATCAACAAAACGAACGAGGTCACCGATGAGGTAGCGCCATAATCCAGCATTTGTCGTAATCACCAATGCGTAGTCGATTCCTTCCTTTACTTCGCTAATCGTGTATGCTTTGTTTGGATTGATTAATTCTCCGTTTTCATCGAAATAATCAGAATTAAAAGGAACAAACTCGAAAAATATCCCGTTGTTCATTAACAATTTCATTCCTTTTCGATCCGGACTTGTTTGGTAACCAAAATATCCCTCACTCGCTAAATATGTGTCAAGTAATTCTACTTTTTGAGCACAAATTTTCTCTAGTCGTTCACGGTAGGGTTCCATATAAATCCCTCCATGAACATAGACATGTAAATTTGGCCAGATGTCATGTATTGAATTCAGCTGGTAATGCTTCACAATTTCCTCCATTAACAAGATGCACCAACTTGGAATCCCGGCAATGATGCCAATGTTCCATTTAGGAGCCTGCTCAATCATCAAAGGCAATTTTTCTTTCCAACTTTTTAAATTGGTAATTTTTTTTGATGGTTTGGTAAACGGCGCAGCAATGATGGAGGTGTGCTTTTTTAAGATCCCACTTAAATCACCTTCAACATGTGTGCTTTTCTTCGTAAGTTTTGTTGAACCACCAACAGCTAAAATGCTTGCCGAATAAAATTCTTCGGGTAAATTCAATTCGTGTAAAATAGAGAATTGACGTAAACTCACCCGTTGAAATGAGCGAATCATTTCTGTTGTAACGGGAATGCGCTTACTCGGAGAACCTGTCGTTCCAGATGATAATGCGTAGTATTTTATTCGTCCTTTCCATGTATGATCTTTAGCCCCAGCAATGGAATCTTTCAACCATTTCTCATGAAATTCATCATAGTCAACAATAGGAACCATTTTTTGGTATTGAGAAACGACATCGGTTTTAGTCAAAATGGCGTGGAAAGAGTAGACAAATCCAAACTTAGTGCTTTTTGCGCGTTCAATCGTCGCGCGTAATGCTTCCAATTGATGACGGTAATCAATCCCCTTTTTTGCATTTCGCTTGAAGCTTAATGCGGTCGTTTTACGGATAAGTTTTCCGATAATTGGCATAATCCTATTTTAGTCGTGAAAAGTAAATACCCTCCCGACAAAAATAAAAATAAAACTAGAGCGTTCTTTAGTCACTTTGTCTTAATTTTGTAAAAAACACAACTATGCAACAAAAAACATTTATCGTACCTCATGATTTTACGATGGTTGCGGATATCGCTCTACAACACGCCATTGCAACTGCTAAACCATTAAATGCAGTGGTTCAACTTCTTCATGTTGTTTCAAAAGAAAACCAGATTCAAGATGCATTGACACAATTACACAATGTGATTGAAAAATTTGCAGGTGAAGGAGTAAATCTTCAGCCAAATGTTCGCATAGGAAGTATTTTTGAAGATATCGGTG
>Ga0102896_1000346_pt1 | contig 15931 bp, 14 predicted proteins | sample Colrivmet1554A02_FD_78457 | JGI IMG/M metagenome (GOLD analysis project Ga0102896, IMG submission 78457) | Estuarine microbial communities from the Columbia River estuary - metaG 1554A-02 | ecosystem: Environmental > Aquatic > Marine > Intertidal zone > Estuary | place: USA: Columbia River...
ATGGACCGCTGGTATGCCGTTCTTTCTCCCTTGGAAACGTGGGAGCCCGATCCGTTGCGGGAAGCGCCGGATTATGCGGACCGGTTGCGGATTGAATCGCTGCATCGGTCTGTGGTGGAGAGCGAGGAACAAGGCGCTCGCGTGGGCTGGTGGGAAGTGGCTCAAACGCCCATTGGGGCTGAGATTGCCGCTTCTGCAAACCAAATTAGCTGGCCGGTGTTGTATCTTTGCAAAGCACAGGGGTGCCGGAGCGAAGGCAACGGCTGAGATTACACCCTAGAACCTGGGCGGGTTATGCCGCCAAGGAAGTCGCCCGGCACAACTGTGCGCCGTTTGTTCCACCAACAAAACTGCCCCGTTGTGAAAAACAATTTAACTTCTCTGGTTTCCTTGGCGTGCACGGTGTGTGCCGTTGGCTTTTTTGGCGCCCCGTCCGTTTGGGCCCAAAATGCAAAATCCAGTGCAACGCCCAACGCTTCAAAAAAGGACTCAACCGTTGTCCTGACGGCTGCGGAAGTAGCCGTGTTTCGGGCTGAAGAACGCACACCGATGACCTTTACCTTGTTGTCCGCACCCGTTCTAAAGCGGGAAAACAACGCTCGAGACCTTCCCTTTGTCCTGCAAAACGTGCCCAACGCGGTGGTGGCGTCGGACGCGGGAACCGGCATGGGCTACACCTACTTTCGCTTGCGCGGGTCGGACCAAACACGAATCAACGTGACGCTCAACGGCGTGCCGCTGAACGATCCGGAATCGCACGGCGTATTTTGGGTCAACACCCCGGATCTGACGTCTTCCTTGGCCAGCGTGCAAATCCAACGCGGCGTGGGCACTTCCACGGTGGGAACCGGTGCTTTTGGTGGATCGGTATCGCTGGAGACCGCCGCACCATCCGGCAAACGACAAAAAACGTTTATTGGAACGGGATCCTGGCCGCTGGGCTACCGCGGTACTTATTTGTGGGAGGGCCCGTGGGTAGGACGGCACAAAAACCTCGCCTTTTCCGGCCGAGTAACCCACCAACGCACCAACGGGTACGTGGATCGGTCTGGGATGGACCTGCACAGCGCCGTGCTCAACGGAATTTGGCGGTACGGCGCAACCGCGGCCACCGGCCGGCAGGGCAGTATTCGGTTCTTTTACACCGACGGGCAAGAACGCACCCAACAAGCTTGGTACGGCATCCCGGAAGCGAAATACCGCGGGGATTCGGCGGGCGTAGAGGCCTACATTGCGCGGAACTACTTGAGCGAGGACGATGCGCGAAATTTGCGCACCTCCGGCAACCGAACCTACAATGCGTACACCTACCCCAACGAAATTGATCGGTACCGTCAAACGCACTACCAGCTGCAGTGGAACCACCGTCTGAATGCGTCCACCCGCGTCAATGCCAACCTTTTTGCGGTTCGCGGCCGGGGCTATTTTGAACAATTCAAGCGCGGCGAGTCCTACGCGAACTACGGCCTGCCCAATCCCGTGGTGGGGTTTGATACGTTGGAATCCACGGATTTGGTTCGACGCCGCTGGCTGGACAACCGCCTGGTGGGCAGCAACGGAAACCTGATCACCACCTTGGGGGAGCAACAACTCACCCTGGGCTACAACGTCTACTCCTACGTGGGGGATCATTTTGGCACGTTGCCGTGGATGGGCCAAACGGCCGGCAGCTGGGCCGACGACGGACCTTTTTCCGGAAACGGCTGGTTTGACCAAGCCCAGGAGCGTCGGTACTACGACGACCGCAACACCAAAAACGAAGGGAGCGCCTTTGCTCGGTTGGAGGGATCCTTGGGGGCGCTGGGACACGGTTATACGGACCTGCAAATAAGACGGGTGGCATACCGGTACGCCGGGGAAGGCGAGTTCGGCTTGTTCCAGCGGATGTTTTTCAATCCTAAATTGGGATGGAGCCGCGGCAGCGAGCGCCGCGGCTTGGTGTACGCCTCCGTGGCGGCAGCGCATCGGGAACCCATTCGCGCTGATTTTATTGATGCCCGCGGCGGATCCGCTCCCTTGCCCGAACAACTCGTGAACGGCGAAATGGGCTACCGCGTGCACAACAACCGGTGGTCGCTGGAGGCCAACCTGTACGCTATGGAGTACCGCAATCAACTGGTGCCCACCGGCGCCTTGAACGATGTGGGCGCCGCGCTTCGCGTCAATGTACCCGTCTCCTGGCGCAGAGGGATGGAGTTGGACGGTTCCTTGCGCTTGGGGGCTAAAAGTTCGCTGCAAGCATCGGCAGCTTTCAGCGATAACCGAATTGCGGAATTTACCGAAATTCTATACGACTACGCGGCGGATCCTGTGGAAACGGTATCCATCATCCACCGCAACACCCCCATTGCCCTTTCGCCCAACTGGGTGGGATCGGTGCATTGGAACCACGAACGGAAGAACGACGGGTTCCGAGTTTCCCTGCGGTCGGTGGGGCGGCAGTATTTAGACAACACGGGCGCCGTGGAGCGGTCGTTGGACGGATACGCTACTTTGGATTTGCGCTGGACCCGGAAGTTGTCTGTGGGCGAGTTTCAGTTGGATGTGGTCAATGCCACCAACACGCGGTATGCACCGAACGGGTACACGTGGGGTTATTTGTACGCGGGAGAACGCACGGTGGAGAACTTTGTCTATCCCATGGCGGGAACGCAGCTGTTGGCGACGTTCCGCATTCCATTGACGGAGTAGTTTTTTTGGACGCGCTCCGCGCGTCCAATCCGGCGGGTTAAGCCCGCGCGGCCCGCAGGGCCGCGCGGGCTGCCTCTACGTCCTGTGCAATCTGCGCCTTGAGTGCTTCCGTATCCGGAAAACGAAGCTCGTCGCGCAGTCGGGCTACAAAATGCACCCGCAGGGCTTGGCCGTACAAATCTGCAATACCGGGCTCCAAAACGTGTGCCTCCAACTTCCGCGAACTGCCGTCCACTGTGGGGCGCACGCCCAAATTGGCCACCGCGGCCAAACGCTCTCCCCGAAACTGGGGCGCCAAGCGCTCCACCCAAACCGCGTACACGCCGTCTTTGGGCAGGAGCTTGTCCGGATCAATTTCGCCTAGGTTGGCCGTGGGAAAGCCCAATCCGCGCCCAATCCGCGCGCCGGATTCAACCGTTCCCGTGCAGAAATAGGGGCGCGTCAGCCACACGGCTGCCCGATCCACCGCTCCCGCCAGCAACTCCGTGCGAATTTTGGTGCTGGACACGCGGACCGCGTCCACGTCGTGCGGGGGGATTTCTTCCACTTCAAAACCGTAGACCGGTCCGAATTCTTGGAGGTGCGCAAAGGTCCCTTCGCGGTTCCGGCCGAAGTGGTGATCGTAGCCTATTATGAGGCGGCGCACGTCCAGGTGCTGCACGAGGCCGCGTCGAACAAAATCCAAGGAAGACCACGCCGCAAATTCCGGGGTAAACGGCTGAATCACCAAGTGATCCAAACCGACTTCCACCAACAATTCCGCACGCTCTTCCAAAGTGGTGAGGAGCTGCAAGGGAAACTCCGGATGGACGATTTTACGCGGATGGGGGTCAAAGGTGACCACCACGGAAGCCCCCCCCAATGCAGCTGCCGCTTCCTGCAACCGACGCAGGATGGTGCGGTGTCCCGCGTGCACGCCGTCGAAGGTTCCGGTGGTGACCGCAGTTGGTCCGACGGGCGCGAAGGCCTCCATGCCCAGGGTTCGTTTCACGGGGCAAAGATAGTTTTGGTTGTACCTTGGCGGCATGGGAAATTTGCTTGGTTTTGTAGGATCCTCTTTTCATGCGCACTCCTGGAAATGGCTGCTTTTTGGCGTCATTCTCACCTTAACGCATCTGTTGTTGGCTGTTCCCTTCGTTGGCTTATTGGTGCTTTGGTTGATCCTGCCGTGGATGCAACTGGGCGCCGCCACCTTTCTTCATCGGTCCGGATTGGGCCACAGTTTTGAGAGTACCGGCGATGATGCCGCGGAACACACCGCATCCTTTTCTGATTTTTTCGCAGGCATTCACAAAGCGCCAGGATTGATTGGATTGGCCACGATCAACGGATTGGTTTTGCTTGGGCTGTTGACGGTTCAAGTAGCCCTGTTCTTTCAAGACCCCGCCTTGCGCGACGCTTTTACGGAATTGGTGGGGATGCAAGAAACGTACGTTTCCATGAGCCCAGAAGAACAAATGCTTGTGGTGGAAGAATTGGGTATTTTGGAGTTGATGATGGCCGGCCACGCCTACGAAATGCTGGCCCTAGCTCTGATGGCCGTGGTGTGGTTGGGGATGACCTTCACTGCCCCGTACAGACTGGCGTTGGAGGGTCACGGCATGTGGCCATCCTTGGTGTTGTCCGTCAAAGATGGCGCCAACCATTGGTGGTTGCCGTTGGTAGTGGCAGGGCGCGAAGCGGTTGTCCTGACGGGCATGGTCTCTGGCTTTTTTCTGCTCTCCCTGCTTTTGCCGTTGGTCTTAATTTTCAGCTTCGCTGTTTACCAACGAATTTCCAAGGAGTCCCCACCGAACAGATTAGCAAAATTCTGAATTCTGTCGTACCTTTGCGCCCGAATTAAAGCAACATTCCATGTCCTCGATTAAAGGCCAAATTGCACAGGTAATCGGACCGGTTGTAGACGTTTATTTCCCGAACGCCACAGCTCTTCCTAAGATTTATGAAGCCTTGGTGGTTACCCGCCCCAACGGTCAGAAAGTCATTATGGAAACCCAACAACACATTGGAGAAGACACCATTCGGGCGATCTCCATGGACTCCACCGACGGATTTACCCGCGGCCAGGAGGTTGTTGCGGTGGGTGACACCATTCAAATGCCCATTGGCGAGCAGATCAAAGGCCGCGTATTCAACGTGGTGGGCGAGGACATCGACGGTTTGGGTCGCATTGACCGCACTGTAGGAAAGTCCATCCACCGCGAGGCTCCCCGTTTTGAAGACTTATCTACCGCCACGGAAGTCCTGTTGACCGGCATCAAAGTAATTGACTTGATCGAGCCCTACGCTAAGGGGGGTAAAATTGGTTTGTTCGGCGGTGCCGGTGTAGGCAAAACCGTTTTGATCCAGGAATTGATCAACAACATCGCCAAAGGCCACGGCGGTCTGTCTGTATTTGCCGGAGTGGGCGAGCGCACCCGCGAAGGAAACGACTTGATCCGCGAAATGATTGAGGCCGGCATCATCCGCTACGGCGAAGAGTTCAAGCATTCCATGGAGGAAGGCGGTTGGGACCTGAGCAAAGTAGACCTGAAGGAGCTGGAAGAATCAAAAGCTACGTTCGTGTTTGGACAGATGAACGAGCCTCCCGGGGCCCGTGCCCGTGTGGCCTTGTCCGGCTTGACCATGGCGGAATACTACCGCGACGGCGACGGCGGCGGCCAAGGTAAAGACATCTTGTTCTTCATCGACAACATTTTCCGCTTTACGCAGGCCGGCTCTGAGGTGTCCGCTTTGTTGGGACGTATGCCTTCTGCCGTAGGTTACCAACCGACGTTGGCATCGGAAATGGGCGTGATGCAAGAACGCATTACCTCTACCAAAAACGGCTCCATCACTTCCGTTCAAGCGGTATACGTACCGGCGGACGACTTGACGGATCCTGCTCCCGCTACCACCTTCGCCCACTTGGACGCGACTACGGTATTGTCCCGTAAAATTGCCGAATTGGGCATCTACCCTGCGGTAGATCCTTTGGACTCCACTTCCCGTATTTTGACGCCGGAAGTTGTGGGTGCAGAGCACTACGATTGCGCCCAGCGCGTGAAGCGCATCCTGCAGCGCTACAAGGAGTTGCAAGACATCATAGCCATCTTGGGTATGGAAGAATTGTCCGAAGACGACAAGTTGGTGGTGTCCCGCGCACGTCGTGTGCAGCGTTTTTTGTCTCAGCCCTTCCACGTGGCAGAGCAGTTTACGGGCATTCCCGGCGTATTCGTAGACCTTCAGGAAACCATCAAAGGTTTCACCATGATCATGGACGGCGCATTGGACCAGTACCCGGAGGCTGCCTTCAACTTGAAAGGTGGAATTGAGGAAGTCATTGCCGCGGGTGAGAAAATGTTGGCGGAAGCCTAATTCGGATGCTCCCCATGCAACTGGAAGTACTTACCCCCGAAAAAAAACTCTTCTCCGGTGAGGCGAAGGCCGTGCAGTTCCCCGGAACCGACGGTTTATTTCAAATTTTGAACGGCCACGCTCCGTTGATTGCCACGCTTCGCGCGGGCGACATCCGTGTGGAAACGGCACAAGGCGCCACCGACTCCATTGCCATCAACGGCGGTGTGGTGGAGGTGTCCAACAACGTGCTCTCCGTTTTAGCGCAGTAGTTGCAGAACGTTCCTTTGGAATTTTGGAATGCTGAACTTTGTTGGCAGGATGCGCAAGTGTCCTGCCTTTTTTTATCCCCCAACCTCCGTGGACGCAACCCTTCCCTCCCCTTTTAAGCGCCTGCTGCATAGTGCCCTTTTCATTGCCTTCGCGGCTGCACATCCGGACCTTCGCGCACAGCCGTATACTGGAATCAATTACCCCAAGGACACCACGCCGGGGGTTGCAATCTTACTCCTGCCCGAAGTGCCGGTGCGCCCGTTGTGGGACCAGTTCACGAGCCAAACGGTGGCCGGCTACAACGGCGACGAGTTGCGCTCGCGTTTCCCAGGAGCCACACTGACCGAAGCCCTGGAGGGAACCTTTGGACTGGACTTGCGCCAACGGGGAGGGGCAGACGTACAAACGGATTTGTCCGTCCGCGGTAGCACCTTTGATCAGGTTTTGGTGGTTGTGGACGGCGTGCCGCAGTACGACCCGCAAACCGGCCACCACGCCTTCAATTTGCCCTTGCCTTTGGACGCCGTGGAACGCGTGGAACTCCTGGCCAACGGGGGATCCTACCGCTACGGGCCCTTTGCATTTGCCGGCGTTTTATACATCACTACCCGTGGAGCTAAGGGATCGTACGTCAGCGCGGGCGCCGGTCAGTTTGGATACACCCAAGTGGCTGCCGGTTTGCCCTTTAGCGTCAATAAACCGCACTTTGCCGCAACTGGACGACTGGATGTTGAAACGAAATCGGCCGACGGTTGGAAGCGCAATACGGATTTTGACCAAGTCCACATGTACGGCAGTGCCCGCACGTCCACCTGGGGAGGACCGCTCTTCCTGCGGGGCGGTTGGGGACGCAAGCGCTTTGGCGCCCAAAATTTCTACTCCTTCAACTTCCCCGAACAGTACGAGGCCGTCAATACCTACACCGCCCAACTTCAATACGGCGCCAACCGAAACGTGTTTCGCTTGTTTGCCCGCCAGCACTACGACCAATTTGAACTCTTTCGCGAGGAACCCGGCTATTTTCTGCGGCAGACCAACGGCTTATTCATGAATACTGTGGACAGCACTTTCGCGCCGTCCTGGTACCAAAACCACAACTTCCACCGCAACCGCACCTTGGGCGGCGAATGGACCGCGCGGCCGCTTCAATGGAATCTGAACGCAGTAAAGAATCAACGTCTGCTGTTGGAAACCGGTGCCGATTTCCGGTACGACGAAATCAAGTCCAACGCCTTGGGGCTGCCCATCAGCGACACCGCCTATTTCCCGAGGTACGGTACGGCACTCTCCAAAGGGGACACCCGGCGACACGGCGGTGCCTTTGCCTCCGCCAAGTGGTCCGGCGGAGGAACGGAAAAACAGTGGGAACTGCAAGCCGCTAGCCGCATCCACTATTCGGACGCCTTCGGAATTCAGTTCCTTCCGGGCGTCGAAGCTTCTGCCAAGAGTTCCCTGGAACACCGCTGGTCTGTGGCGGCCAACTACGCCACGCGTTTTCCTACGTTTACAGACCTCTACTACACCTTGGGCGGTGCCATCGGCAGCGCCAACTTGCAGCCAGAGTACGCCTGGAACGTTGAGGCCGCACACCGGTTCCAAACCTCCGGCATGCAGTGGCAAACCGCCCTGTTTGCGCGTCGGGGTCGGCAGCTGATTGATTGGGTGTCCAACATCCAAGGACAATTTATTGCCACCAACCTTCAAGAAGCAACGTTCTACGGCGCGGAGACCTACCTCCAATGGCGCGCACCGTTGCCCGTGCTTGAAATGGTTCGTCTGGGGGGATCTACCCTGTTTCATGCCGGGTCTGCACCGTCGGGCACCAACAGCACGTACGCGTTGGATTACCTTCGGTACCGAGGTGTCGTACAGATTCAAACCACCGAATACCAAGGCTTCAAGGCCACCTTGCGCAGCCAACACAGCCTGCGCAACGGCTCGTTCCGGCAAGCGGACGGCACCACGGGGAAGTACACCGCGCAGCACCAGACGGACCTGCGTCTGTCTCAGACCGTTGGACCCAACATGACCTTGGGGGTAGACGTTTTAAATGTATGGAATACCGCGCTGCAGGACCGCGGCGGCATTGCTTTGCCCGGACGTTGGATTCGGGGTTCCTTTCAGTTGACCTGGTAAAAGTGCTCCCGGCCGCTCGTACCTTCGTTTCATGAACGCAAACAATCCCTCCGAATTGGCACCCGTAACGGTGTTGCAGGAAGACGTCGATCAGTGGATCCAAACCTTTGGTGTCCGGTACTTCAACGAACTGACGAACATGGCCCAGCTCACGGAGGAAGTGGGCGAAGTGGCGCGCATCATTGCGCGGCGGTACGGAGAGCAGAGCGAGAAGGAGTCGGACAAAAACAAGGATTTGGGCGAGGAATTGGCGGACGTGCTCTTTGTGGTGCTCTGCCTGGCCAACCAAACCGGGACGGACCTTCAGGCGGCGTACGACCGACGCATGGAAGCCAAGGGGGCGCGGGACAAAGACCGCCACGCCAACAACCCCAAGTTGAAGCAGTAAAGGCCCGCGTGGGGGCGCTTTGTGAAATTACTCTTTTTGGCGCGTGTCCAGCCAAACGGTAACGGGGCCGTCGTTGATCAGCTCTACTTGCATGTCTGCGCCAAAAACACCGCTTTTTACGGGAACCTCGGCCACATTCCAGAGCTGTTCCAAAAAGGACTCGTACAGCGGGATGGCCTGGGCGGGGACCGCTGCGCGGTAAAAACTAGGGCGGTTGCCCTTCTTGGTAGAGGCGTGCAGCGTGAATTGGCTGACCACCAAAAACGAGCCGTCCACCTCTTTGATTGAGGCATTGATGGCTCCGGAGGCGTCGCCAAAAAGGCGCATGAGCGCCAATTTTCGAACGCCATAAGCAACATCTTCTTCCGTGTCTGCCGCCTCAAAACCCACCAAAACCAGGAATCCGCGCTGAATTTGGGCGTGGATGCGTCCGTCGATGTGCACGGCAGCGCGCAGAACGCGTTGGATCAAAAGTCGCACGGCAACGCTTAAATTTTGTAAGCGTCTTGCCGGTAGGGATCGTCGTCGTCCACGCCGTGGAGCATGCTGAGGTAGGACCGGTACCGGGTGGGTGCCAACCGATGTGCCTCCACCGCATCCCGAACCGCACAGCCGGGCTCCTCCGTGTGGCTGCAGTCCGCAAAGCGGCATTGAGAGCGCAAGGCAAAGATCTCCGGGAAATAATCGCCAATCTCGCTGGCCTCCATGGACACGATGCCAAAACCGCGAATGCCAGGGGTGTCGATCAAATTGATGTTTCCCGCCATGCGGTGCATTTCCGCAAAGGTGGTGGTGTGCTGCCCCTGACCGTGCGCCGTGCTGACCGCTTTGGTGCGCAAGGACAAGCTGGGGTCCAGGGCATTGGCCAAGGAACTCTTTCCAACACCCGAATGCCCGCTGAACAAAGTCACTTTATTAGCAAGTAAGGAGCGTAATTCCTCCAACCCCTCCCCGGTGTGGGCCGACGTCCGCAGCGTTCGGTACCCGGCCGCCCCGTAGGCCGCCTCCCGGTACTCTAATTCGTCGCGGTCCGCCTCAGACAAAGCATCCATTTTGTTGAATACCAAAACCGCGGGCACGCTGTAGGCTTCGGCCGTGGCGAGGAATCGATCAATAAACCCAAAAAGGGTTTTGGGCTCGGAAACGGTGGTCACCAAAACCGCCTGGTCCAAATTGGCCGCAATGACTTGCGTTCTGTGCGACAAATTGACGCTTTTCCGTAGAATGTAGTTCCTGCGATCGTGCAACGCTATAATGACCGCCTGTTCGGCGCCTTCGTCCTCCAACTCCACGCGATCGCCTACGGCCACAAAACTGGTGCTCTTGCTGCCCTTCAGGCGCAATTGTCCGCGCAAACGGCACGCGCGTTCGGTGCCGTCGTCCAGCCGAACTTGAAACCAACTTCCGGTTGCCTTGACGACCGTTCCGGGAAATGTAGCGGTTGCGCTCATGCGGCAAAGGTAGCATCGCTTACCTTTGCGGAAAGACTTGATTCCGTGTCCATCCGCGTTTCCAACCTCACCAAACTCTACGGCGAACAAAAAGCGCTGGACGCCGTCTCTTTTGACCTGCCCGACCGCCAGATTGTAGGCCTCTTGGGGCCCAACGGCGCCGGCAAAAGTACCTTGATGAAAATCTTGACCGGTTATTTGCCGGCCACCAGCGGGAACGCGCACGTGTGCGGGCGTGAAGTGGGTACCGACGCCCGAGACGTCAAGCAAAAAGTAGGGTACCTCCCGGAACACAATCCGCTCTACACGGACCTCTACATCGCGGAATACCTGCATTTTGTGGCCGGCCTCTACGGCGCACCTTCCGAGCGTGTAGAAGAAATGATTGCGCAAACGGGATTGACCCCAGAACGCCACAAGATCATTGGGCAACTGTCCAAGGGCTACCGCCAGCGCGTGGGCCTGGCTGCGGCCCTGCTCCACGACCCCGAAGTTCTCATCCTGGACGAACCCACCACCGGATTGGATCCCAATCAGTTGGTAGAGATTCGCGCCCTCATCAAACGCGTGGGCCAATCCAAAACGGTGGTGCTGTCCACCCACATTTTGCAGGAGGTAGAACACCTTTGCGACCGCGTGTTGATCATTCACCACGGCCGCATTGTGCGCGACGCACAAATAGCGGAACTCCAGGCCGAAGGCGGCTTGGAAAAGGCCTTCCGCAACGCCACCCACGTAGGCTAAGGAGCCTGAACCGAACAAAACACGCACCCCGCCTTTCATGGGCATGCGCGCCAAATAAAGACACAAAAAAAGGGCTGCCCCAAACGGAGCAGCCCTCGTTCTTTGTGAACGAAAGACCTTACATCATTCCGTCCATGCCGCCGCCCATGGAAGGCATTGGCTTGTCATCCTTGGGAAGTTCGGTGATTGTAGCTTCTGTGGTCAACAACAGCGCAGCAACCGACGCCGCATTTTCCAAAGCCACCCGTACCACCTTCGTGGGGTCAATAATTCCTGCAGCGTACATGTCGCAGTACTCGTCCGTCTTGGCGTTGAAGCCAAACGCACCCGTGCCTTCCTTGTCCTTCGCAACCACCACAGAGCCTTCCAAACCGGCGTTGGCCACAATCTGGCGCAACGGCTCCTCAATGGCGCGTGCAATGATCTTGATGCCCGTGGTTTCGTCGTTGTTCTCGCCCTTCATGGTTTCCAGAACCGCCCTAGCACGAACCAGCGCTACGCCACCGCCGGGAACAATTCCCTCTTCAATGGCAGCGCGCGTCGCCGCCAAAGCGTCGTCCACGCGGTCTTTCTTCTCCTTCATCTCCACCTCTGAGGCCGCGCCCACGTAGAGAACCGCAACGCCACCGGCCAACTTGGCCAAGCGCTCCTGCAACTTCTCGCGGTCGTAGTCCGACGTCGTCGTTTCGATTTGGGCTTTGATCTGGTGCACGCGCGCCTTGATGTCTTCCGTACTTCCGGCTCCGTTCACGATGGTGGTGGTGTCCTTGTCAATGGTCACCTTCTCCGCCGTGCCCAACATTTCCACCGTAGCGTTCTCCAGTTTGAAGCCGCGCTCTTCGCTGATCACGGTACCGCCCGTCAGGATGGCAATGTCTTCCAACATGGCCTTGCGGCGGTCGCCAAAGCCCGGAGCTTTCACTGCCGCCACGCGCAGGGCGCCACGGATTTTGTTCACCACCAAGGTGGCAAGTGCTTCCCCGTCTACGTCTTCGGCAATGATCAACAAAGGACGTCCGGACTGCGCCACCGGCTCCAACACGGGAAGAATTTCCTTCATGCTGGACACCTTCTTGTCGTAAATCAAGATGTACGGACGGTCAATGTCCACCACCATTTTCTCCGTATTCGTTACGAAGTAGGGGGACAAGTAGCCGCGGTCAAACTGCATGCCTTCCACCACGTCCACGTAGGTATCCGTGCCTTTGGCCTCTTCCACCGTAATGACGCCCTCCTTCTTAACCTTGGCCATTGCCTGCGCGATCAACGTTCCGATCGACGGATCGTTGTTGGCGGAAATCGTGGCAACTTGTTCCACTTTCTCGTTGTTGTCGCCTACCTCCTGGGAGATTTTGCGCAACTCGCCCACAACGGCCGTTACGGCCTTGTCAATGCCGCGCTTGAGGTCCATGGGGTTGGCTCCTGCGGCCACGTTCTTCAAACCGTGGTTGATGATGGCTTGGGCCAATACGGTAGCGGTGGTGGTGCCGTCGCCGGCGATGTCCGCCGTCTTGCTGGCCACCTCTTTCACCATCTGAGCGCCCAAGTTCTGCACCTTGTCCGCCAACTCAATTTCTTTGGCCACCGTCACGCCGTCTTTGGTGACGTGCGGTGAGCCAAATGCTTTCTCTATGACCACGTTGCGTCCCTTGGGGCCCAACGTAACTTTTACTGCATTCGCCAAAGCGTCTACGCCCTTGCGCAGTCCGTCGCGTGCAGAAACATCAAAGGTTACTTCTTTTGCTGCCATTTTGCTTTGCTTTTTATAAGTGGTTCGTTAATTAGATGATGGCCAAGATGTCGGACTCGCGCATGATCATCAAGTCGCGTCCTTCGTACTTCAGTTCCGTTCCGGCGTACTTGCCGTACAGCACCATATCACCCTCTTTTACGGTCATGGGCTCGTCTTTCTTGCCGTCACCGACGGCCACTACTTTGCCGCGTTGGGGTTTCTCTTGAGCCGTGTCCGGGATGATCAAACCGGAGGCGGTTACGGTCTCTGCAGCAGCCGGCTCCACAATCACGCGGTCGGCCAGGGGGCGGATGTTGATATCAGCCATAGGTAGGAAATTTTTGAGTGAATTAGTAGGATTGGGTCGCACCGGTGCGACGCCAAGGATAAAGCACATCCCGTGCCACGCACTGCAACGACCTGTTGATCGGAAAAAAAGTCAAAAAAAAGCCACCCCAGTGACAGGGTGGCAGTTTTACGTGACAAAATTGCACTTACTCTCCGGCGGGAGCGCTTTCCGGCATACCGGCAGCACCACCAGCCGCGGGAGCGGGCTGCTGAGCAGGAACACCAGCGTTGGCGTCGATCTGCTCGTTGACCGCTGATTCCGGCAAAGCCTCACTCGTGCTTCCGCCTTGCATCATGTTGATGAGCAGCACAAACACCAACAAGGCGCCTGCAAAACCCCAGGTCAGCTTGTCCAAAAACTCCGTGGTACGGCGAACGCCGCCCATCATGTTGGGGGTAGAACCAAAAGAGGAGCCCAATCCGCCGCCTTTTGGGCTTTGGACCAACACCACCAACACCAGCAACAGCGCGCTGACGATAATTAAAATGGAAAGAATGCCGTTCATGGTTTCTTGTTTCGTTGCTTCAATCGAATTTCTAAAATCAGGGATGCAAATATCGCACTTTTATCTGGGTATTTCAACCTCAGAATTTCATACGCTTGTACCGCTTTGTCAAACGCACCTTGCTGCACGTAAACTTTAGCCAACGTTTCGGTCATGAAGACCGGATCTCCGCCCAGGCTGGAGGCACTTAAATCCGGCATTGGCGCTCGTACCTCACTGCCTCGCCCGGGTACTGCTGCAGGCCGTACGGGTGCTTCGCGCTCCAAAAACTTGTCAATTAACGCGTCTGCCATAGGCTTGGGGACCGTCGGCGCCGAAACAAGGGCGTCTGATTCCAAAGGCGCATGCATTGCTTCCTGCAGCGCCTCATCCAACTCCGGAGCCCCTGCAGGAGAGGTTTGTGGCGCACCAACTGCTTGCTCGGCCAGCCACCGCGCGAAGGGAGACAATCCGCTGATCGCTGCAACATCGCGGTCAGAAGAAACCTGGGGCAGCGTATCTGTTTGGAGGATGGCCAACTCCGGGGCTGCCGGTGCTGCAGGAGGCACAAGTGCAACAACGGAAGGAGCAATCGCATTGGTGGGAGACACCGGCGCAACGCTCTGCAGGGCCGGAGCAACCGATTCCTGTCGCTCCTCCGCCGGAGCGGAAACCACTGGCTTCGGACCGTGTAATTTCGCAGAAAGTGCCCGGGCGCGAAGAATGGCTTCCTGAACTTTCTCTGGCAAATGGGAAATATCCGATCCCGTTGCGGAAGATTCAGGCTTGGTTAAGGGTTCCGCCCGTGGCGCCGGTACCACCTCCGGTGAGAAATCCATGGCAACCGCGGGAATCGTCCGTGGAACCGTTGGGACTTCAAATACGGTGGGCTCCGCAGCGTCCGTCTCGCTCAGCGGAGGAACTTCAAAAACCGATGGAGTTGAAAAATCTTCCATCCAAACCATCAACGCGCGTCGATCTGGGGCAACCGCAGCTGCTCGCCGCAACGCCTGAGGAGCCAGGTAGTGTCCCTCATTCTTAAGTACACGCGCATACAGGGCATGCAGGGGTGCTGAATAAGGATACTCGTCCACCGCTTGTTTCAGCCACGCCGCTTCAACGGCGCCCAAAGACTCCGGATGCTCCAAACCGCGGTACCAATCCTTGCTGTTCATCACCAATTCACCAAAGCCCTACTGAAAATTTTCTCCGCTAATTCCCGACACATTTCGTCCATCAAACTTCCCTCCACCGCACTCAAATCCTGGGTGGACGGGTAATCGCGGGTAGACGTAAAGCGCTGCGAAAAATTCCGTTTGAGGTCCGTTTGGTTGTTCAACTGCACCTCCACCACCAACGTCAAGCGGGAAAGTGCTACGGTTTCGTTAGCCGTTGGCGCTTGCGGCGAAACGGAATAACCCACAATCGCTCCGGTGAAAACCAAATCCGCATCACGCGGTGCCAACGAAAGGGTGCTCTGTTGTACCAAGGTGGTGCGCAATTGTTCCGTAAACGTTTGGGACAGTCTGGGATTCACCAACTCCGCGTTGTTGGGAAAAACGTCCACCTGAACCGTCTTTGCCTCGCCGGAGTCGCTGCCGGAAAAGGAATAAGACACGCCGCAGGATGCAAGCAATGCCAAGCCCGCAACCGGAACCAGTGCCCCTATGAGTTGGGCCGTGCGGGGTAAAATAGAAGCCATTTAAAGGTCTAACTGCTTGATTTTCCGGTACAAGGTACGCTCAGAAATGCCCAATTCCGCCGCCGCTTCCTTGCGTCGGCCTTTGTGGCGCTCCAGCGCTTTGCGCACCATCTCCGCCTCTAAATCGTGTAGACTCAACATGCCTTCCGCTTCTTCCTCTGCATCTTCAACGGCATCTATGTAGCGCTCATTGGGCGCCAACCGTTCCATCGATTCCAGCGGAACTGCGTTGCGCGGAGCCATACCCGTCATGCCGCCGGCGGCCGCTCCCATGGAGCGCGCACCAGCGGAAGTAGCCGTAGATTCGGAATCCAAATTCCCCCCACCCGCAAAGGAATTAACCATCTGACGCAAATTGTTCAGATCGTTCCGCATGTCAAACAAAACCTTGTACAAAATTTCGCGCTCTGTGTTGAACTCGCTTTGGGACAAAGGTGTGTCTGACGTGCGCGCAGGTAACTTGGTTTGTGCGATTTCCGGGATGTAGTTGAGCAAGGTTTCTTCAGAAACTTCGCGGTCCGTTTCCACCACACTCAACTGCTCCACCAAATTACGCAGTTGGCGTATGTTGCCCGGCCAGCGGTACTGCTCCAAGGCGTGAACTGCGTCTGAGGACAACCGAACCGCTGGAAGTCTGTACTTCTG
>Ga0102896_1000368_pt1 | contig 15546 bp, 18 predicted proteins | sample Colrivmet1554A02_FD_78457 | JGI IMG/M metagenome (GOLD analysis project Ga0102896, IMG submission 78457) | Estuarine microbial communities from the Columbia River estuary - metaG 1554A-02 | ecosystem: Environmental > Aquatic > Marine > Intertidal zone > Estuary | place: USA: Columbia River...
CCTTGCGCTTCTTTACTGATTGAACCGTCGATACCGTACTTTGTTACAATTACCGGTTCCATTGTCTCTCCTTAGCTGAGTCTTGCTTCCGCAGGTTTGGTATGCGACACATAGCTGCCGTCCGGTTGGCGAATAAACTCAATTTCATCGCCCAGTTGTTGTGCCGCAATAGCATCGGACGCCATGCGGTAGTGCATCTGCAATAGCGGCGCAATTGTTTTCTCATCGCGCCCGTCTTTGCTCTGACTAAACACCGGGTGGCCGATTACATCGTGCAAGCCAAACCCGTTTTTCCACTCATCGTACTTAATCAAGTACGACCCTGCGTTTTCCGGGTCGGGCACGATGCCGACCTCGTACGGATCAAGCCCGTGTTTTTCTTTGATAAGCCGGGCTTGTTCTGCTGAACAAGACAATACCATGACCGCATCATTGCAATCGTGGTGTGCTCGATACGTTGCACGGTCATGAACGGTCATTCCCATTAATCGCGCGGCCATTCTTACCGCATTCAAATCCGTAATGAGTGGCCGCCCTTTGATACTCTTACCAGTTACCATGAACGACATACAATCCTCCAGCCTTGATTAGGCAATGTTTATTCGTTGTGCCGGGGTTAAAATTCAGTCAGTTTCGTTAAAGAAATTTGCGACATCATCATCAGTGTCAGGATCAATGTCGGGACGGGTGTTACTAATAATCTCTTGTTCAAACTCTTCTATAAGCTCTGCAACTGTATCGTGGCGTACTGATAATTTTTCAACTAAGAAACTCATGACCTTACGCGTATCCCAACCCATAGCGACCATTGCGGCGGATAAGACTTCGCTTAGCGTATTGTCAGTGATAGTCACGAGGTTACTCCCTTATGTAGAAGCTGTTGTAATTTTTTAACAATCTCGTCTGTCGAACCTTGCTTTAGTTGAAGCGCGGATAATTGTTCCATCAGTTCTTGCAGACAAAGACGCAGTGTTGCTTCTACTGCGTCTTTTTTTCCTGTCTGCACGTCGTTAACAGCTGCAAACATTTCCGGGTCATCTGTGAAATCGTATGACACGGTTTTGGCGTAATCTTTGACGGCAAGTCGCAATACATCTGGGGCCTGCACAAAACCTTGTTCGTCCAGTATGAATGCGATGTATCTGCGAATCTCAAGACAAAACAATTCATCGTCTTCGTCGGGTGGACTTAACAACAAAGCTTCTGTAATCGCCCACGCACACTCCATGGCATCCGCAGGATCAAATTCATCGGGCTGGAAATCATCAAAGGCTAATACGTTGGCTAACTGCACAAACCTTGAAGCATTCTTAAAAAACAAATCTGTCGTTACAACCGTAATTGCCGCAAGCAATCTGTCGTAATTTGCTTTTGGCAATTTAAGCGCAAAGTCGCTTTCAATTTCTAACCGAATCGTTTCTGGATGCCATGTAAGCAATTCTGGACCGTAATGATCAAGCCCCATGACAAGCAAAGTTGTGGCAAACGTTTCAGGATCTGTCCAAAGTTTTTTCCACGTACTAAGTGTTTGTTGTGGGACGGTCAGGGTCGATCCCATGAGTATGCTGTCGTTCATTCTCTTGCTCCATCGCCAGAATGTATTCTTTCTTGCGATTGAATAGTTCTGTCACATTGCAAACGACAAGCGTCACAGGCGTTCGCGGTAATTCTTCTAATTTATCACCACTGGAAACTTCTAAGAACTTTTCTTCACCTGTCCAGCCAACGTATTTACCATCACAAACCGTCAAACCAAATGTTGTCATTGCGGCTTTAGTTTCGTCTTTCCAAACATTTAAACATTTTACCAGTTGCTCTCTGTAAGTGCTTATAATTATTTCCTGATCTGCATCTGAAAACAGACCAAGATGAATAAGCCACTCCAGCAAATAAATTAAAATTTGCGTTTTGTCGTCAAGCCCTTGTTTTAACTGGTCTTGCGTCAAATGCAAAAAACGGCGGCAAAATTGCTCAAACCTTGGATGGGTTAGAGTTTTTGCCGCCGTTAATACAGTTTTAGTTGGTGTCATCAGAATTTACGTGTTACCGGTACGTCGATGCGATAACGACTTGGCTGCCTGTCAGGATGAGTTGGTGGCAGTTCTGTATTGTTCATGTCAAGCACTATGCCCTGTGCGTTGACAGGATATGGCCCAATAACGTTGCCGTTAATATGTGTAAGCCCCATATGCGCTACGGAGGCAAGCGCAAAGTGCTTGGCCTCATTACCCGACAGCTCTTCCATCGCCTCTGCAAACTTTCCAATGCCATGATCACTCTCGACGACTACCGTACCACGCGACATGTCTGGGGTGTAGGACGTAGCGTTTTCAATAATCTTAAACACAATTACTCCAATACATAAGAAAAAGGTTGGACTTGTCGCACCGAAAATATGATAAGTTCCCCAAATAAATTGTCAAGCACGGTACTGCGTTTGAGCGCAATACCGTGCTTGGAATCAATTTATTTGGGGAAACTCATTTTATTGTCTTCGGCGATATAGGGCGCCACGCAAGTGTAGCGTGGTGCCCAGAGCGATGATCTCAAGCAAGTGGACTAATTGTCCACAGCCTTGTTGCACTAGGCCATAGCCTAGTGCATAGATGATTAGCATCGTAAACCAAATCCCAAATCCGCTGACTGGGACTTGTTCTACATCCGGTCCAAAATTTACGTTTATCGGGGCCGGGGTGTAGTTATACACCACCGACGGAGTTGTCGGTGGTGTTGCGATGATAATATCGTCATGAACTGGTGGCTTCTGTGCCACCGCTTTTGTCGGCTCCTCGATTAGATCGAGGAAGTTGAAACTCCTGCGAGGCACAATGGCCATAGGTCCTCCTTGCTCATCTCGTTATAAATAAACGGGATGCAAAGAATATGACGCGTTTTTGCCTTGGATTTAGGCTGTTAAAATACCAGCGTAAGGATTTTACCGTCGCCAGAACGGTATGTAATTCTTAACTCTTTCGTGTTAAGCATTTCCTTAAGTTTACGTTTACGCTCACTGTCCAATCCTGCCACAGATTTTTTAGCTGCTGCAAAAACATTCGCTGTTTTATTTCGGTTGCATCCACCGCAACCACCACGAGGAACGGTTCTTAATTGCTGCAAGAATGGAAACTCTTGTACAAACGCGTCATTAGCAGCCATAGAGGCTAAAGTGCTGTCTTCTATAACAACCATTTTTTTGCGGTTATCTGTAGACATACCACACCTCACGAGTTAGAGAATGAATCTGATAGGGACTGTGACGGATTTGGCGCCGACGCATCACCTACAGTAACTTCTTCCACCAAAGACAATACATCTAATTTTTTACTGGACGTGATTAGCGCTTGAGTCATTGCTACGATTCGTGTCCATGCGTCATCTGCCAACGTGATGGACGGAAAATCAAGTTCAAGCATATTACTACGGAAAAACGGATATGTTGTGGTTTCGTCCGGTTCATCGACAGGATAAACTTCCATGTCGTAAGGGCTGGCAATGGTTTGAAACATATCTGACGTTTCACCAGTATGCGGATTAAGCGGTGACCTTAAAAAGACAAAGATGTTGGCGTCAATGTTGGTTGCGTCGGTTACAACAATTCTTAGACGCACAGCAGCATTTTGCTTGTACTGCACTTCTTGTGATTGATACCGTTGCAGTTTCAGGCTTTTGTCGGACATGAGCTACTCCTAGAAACGCAACACGCGCGAATTGTTTTCGGCATCTTTATAATACAACACCACCTCACGAATTTCCTGTTTGAGTCTTGCGCAGAAATATTGCTTTAACGGTTGAAGCACATCGGGATCTACGCGGTAAACGGCATGTAACTGTTTACCTAAAGCGTTAACAGATTTATCCAATGCTTGTCGAATTGTTGTGCAACCGCTACAAGGATCTTCTTCCTGTCCCATGGCAATACGCAAAGCTCGGGCGTGACTTTCTTTACAAGGCTCCACTAAAGGCTCAAAACCGGGTGGCAGAGTTTTATAAAAATTGTCGTCACCAAACATTTGATAAAAGTGTGTTGTGTTTAATACAAGTTGCATTATTTACGCCCCCACGGAAAAGTTTCAGAAAAACCGCGACGTCCGCCTTTATCTTTGGGCGGGCACCAGACGTATTTCTTTCCTGCATTGAAGTCTTTGATTTTACCACCAAGCTGATGTACTTGCGCACCTATGGTAATATCTCCGCCGTTGTGATTAAGCCTAACGTCGGGAATGTTAGCTTGCTTCATAGTTTCAGTTGCCAGTGCCCAAAAATAACCCACGGCAAAATCTACACAAGAACCGTTAGATGCCAGCATTTGTTTATTCGACAGCCTCAAGTGTACGTTTCTAAACCAGTCGCTTTGGCGGAACCATAAGTCAGGTCTGTGTCCGCCGATAGCCATGGCGCTTAGATCGTGATACATCTTGGTACCGTACAACCGACAACCTTCTCGATGATTCAAGTTAATTGTTTCGGCTAGACGCGCTGCCCACATGGAATCAATAATTTTCGTGTCGTCATCAAACCAAACAAGATATGGCGTAGTGACAGGACAACTTGGATCGTGGAACATTTCACGCATGACTGGATACTTTTTGGCATTGTCTTCGTGATGGTAGATTTTTGTAACGACGGGTCCAAGCGACGCCACAAAATCGTACGTAGCTCGAGATACGGCATTTAAACCGACACGTAGATCTATGCGTCTGCGGGGCAACGTTTTGAGAATGCCTTCAATGCAAGTTTTAGCTAACTCAGTGTGATCGCCGTAGCAGAGAACAAAGATTGTAAACTTGCCACCGATGTAAGGATTGTCCATAACTCCAAACAGATCAAATTCGGTTTCCTGTGATAGGTCATGTTTTTCAGGAGGAGGGGGCGCAGTCTTAACAGTCACCACGGTTGTCACGGGTTTTAGGATATCCAACGTAGTGGCTGTTTGACTGACATTTTTAACAGGAAGAACATTTTCTAGTGAATATTTACGGGATGGCTGCGAAATAGGAGGTAGAGTCCCGTCTTCGTAATATTCCATGACTTTCTCCACCACATGATCTACAGTGATACGGTTTAAGCATTCAGGCACCGGTTGTTCGTCGGTACGTACAGGATGCAGACATAACTGTAATTTTGCTTTGCTGTTTGTTAAATCCATTTGATCAATAGGCACGGTTCGTTTTTTCCAGCACCCCGACGTTTTACAACAATCCATTTGACCTATCGTGTGCAAAAACTTATGCGGCACTTTAACGGGAGCGCATGTGTCGGGGAATTGACCGTGATTGGAGTAACCTTCCCACCACCACTCTTCGCGTCCTCCCGCCAACACAACGCATGGCTTGTCGAACACGGCGGCGATATGCATAAACGATGTGATGCCGCAGATGACACCTTCAGCGTGGTAGATCAATCTAAACAAGTCGGCAATGTCATCCGTAGATCCAACCATGTATTTCACGTTGTTAAGCACAGGATGGACGTTGCGCGTAAAGGCTGCTCCTGCTTGTACGCAATTAATGCCATACTTGAGTAACGTATCTACAACGCCTTGAAATCTGGAAGGCAACCACCATTTGGCTGTCATATCTACTTTGCCACCACCAACGACAACCCAGTATCTACCCGCAACTAATTTTTCTTCTTTGTTGGGACCGAGAAAAATTTCGCCTTTAGGATGCAGCACAGGAACGTCAATACCTGTGCGTTGTTTCCATTTCTTATGGAAGAATGATACGAAATGCTGTTTGACGCCTGATACCGATTCACGAATGCCGTCGTCGTATTCCATTTGAATGACAGGAGCATTTAGCTTGGGATCTAAAGGGTAGACGTAAGGAAAGTACCGCCAGTAAGACGAATAACTTCCTGCCATAGAAATGCGGTATTTACCGGGATACGTCAGATTCAAATCTCTAACAACCGCTGACAAGGCCACGGTGTCACCCAAGGCCCAACGATTATGAATGACGTAAGGTTGCATGGGGAACTCTGTAAGTACTTATGCTTAGTCATGTAAGTTTAGGGTAAATTTTTTCTAATGCAATTTCAACGGCTAATTAATCATTTGACGGGTGTCGCTGCAACACGGTTAAGCCGTTATTGACATTGGTGTGGTAACAGACAGACCATTCTGTGTGTTGACGACAAAAATCCGATATTGCTTGCTGTAAACCTTGAGGACCATTGCTAAAGCCCGATTCGTCGGTCTTTCCAAACGTATGCGTATCGTGCATGATTATGCACCCACCTTGGTTTACGTTTGTGTGGTGTCGCATTAATTCGGCGTACAGTTGCGCGTAATTGTGCAAAGTGTCGATAAACAACAAGTCTGTGTCAGCAATGGTGATAGAAAGCGTGTTACCGACACAGCCAGAAAAATCAACGTTTAGTTCTTTTGCAATTCGTGCGTGTTCAGAAAAATAACACGGGAAAATGTCGTAAGACACTAATGTTTTAGGTATTGTTGCAAGTAACGCCCACGTCGATACGCCGGTACGAAAACCAAACTCTGTGACGTGTTTGCACTTCTTCGCAAAACTGTAAAGCGTTTGAATGTGTTCAGACACGTCAGACGGCGTGTTTATTGCATCAAAAAAATAATCAGTTATATTTTTCATACTGGAATGTAATCCGCGTAATTGTATTTCCAGTGCGGGTTTAATTTAATGTCGCCTACGGGCATACTTCCTGATTTTATGTTGTCACTTACGACACTTGCAGCTAACTGCGATACGTCACCAGTGCCCCATCCCGATGCATGATAGTTGTTTGCCGTACCCCAGCGATAAATGTAAAATCGATCTTTTTCCGGTATGTCTTTACTAAAAGCACCAAACACATGCACAAGCCTACCAATAAGCTGCGCATCAATTGTTCCAGTGTCTTTGTGTTCTTCGTACTGACCTATTTCTTCAAAAATACAACGCCGAATTAGTAAATTACATTGAAATAAATTTCTAGTTTTAGTTATATGCTGATGTGCTTCTTCAATATAGGCCATTGCGGTGTGAAACAAACCTGCGGGATTCAAATTTTGCTGCTGCACTGTTAGTTTGTTTTTTAGGTAAATATCGTCGTCTTCCCACGGCGTAATGTACTCGCCAGAACACAACGCAACGGTAGTATTAAACTTTTTGCCTAGCGGTATAATTCTTTCCTTAGTATTAACGATTACTACCTCAGGATGCTCAAATATTAGTGTTTGTTCTGCGCAATCGTTGACAATTACAAGTTCTTTTTCTCCAGCGTAATCTTGCTGAAGAAACGAATGGATTGCCTCTTCCAACAAAAAAGGTCGGCCGTACGTAGCGCAAAAACAAGATATTTTTGGTAACACGAGTTTTTCCTTAAATTAGTCGTGGGCTTTAATAGTTACAGCGTTATCGTAATTACGGGTAAATATATCTGGATAAATTTCTGTTAAACCTTGCTCTGCTATAGTTCTTTGTTCCAACGGTAATTTTCGGCCAAAATATTCACGTAATTGCGGAACATTCCAACCCATCTCATAGCCAGCAATTAAATAATTATGGAATTTATCGTTAAGTGTTAAATTGTACGGGACGGCGCCAAATCTTGGAAAACGATGACACCACCCAAGCCACGGCTGATACATGACACGTCCGCCTTGTTTGCGCACCTTATCGTGAATATAAATTTCTTCCCCGGCAAATCCTTTAAAATGTTGCGAAAAAGCTGGCCATTTATCTTTTTGCATAAACATAAGGGCGCTGCCGTGTGCTAAAACTTCACGCGGCGTATCACCGGTATGCTGATTGTTTACAAACCACGTACCATAAAAATCACCACGTAATTCTGGGGCAAGCTCTGTTGCAATGATCGCATTTGCTTCGGAACGCAATGGTCCTACCCACATGTCGTGTCCTACTTCGCCTGAACGTGCAGCCGCAACAAGTCGTGCGATAGCGTTCGGCGCAAGTAAAACGTGACAATCTACGAGAAGAACGTGCGTACCCGTAGCGTGTTCCCAAACACTATTTTTTGCGTGTGCCGGTCCTCTATTTTTAGGCGCATGCACGTAACGAGCTTGAGCGTTAGCGCAAACATTTTTTATTTCACCGCGTCCTGCTATTGGATGATCGTCAACGACCAGCAATTCCACGCCAGTAAGATCGTGATGCATGCGGAGCGAAGATAATGTCCACCACACGCCTTGTGGATCGTCGAATGTAGCCATGCCCACTGTCAAGTTATACATTTTCTACTCTCGGGGTGTAGTCGTCGCACGCAATGCAATTGCGTACTGCGGTATCCCGAGATGATATACGGCACTGGCTATGAAGGCTACATGAGTGTAAAATTGCCAAAGATCCGCCGCATCCACACGACGGTTTTTCTTCAAGTGCCGCGCCTAAATGCTGACACGGAGAAGCCATGTGCAGTTTTATTTTGCGCAACATCGCCATTTGTTCGTCAGTGGGTTGCGCGCCGCGATTCGGTGGCGGCGTTGCACCCGTTGTAACAATTTCAGTTGTAGTTGTGTCAGGATCACCGCCCCAAAACGTGCGATACCGCGCATCATGCTCGTACAGCCAGCAAACTCGGCATCCATCGCGAGAAGGAAAGTGTTTACAGGGTTTCATTCTGTCACCGTCCAATACACTCTTCCAGTACCTGTGGCTCCGTATTTCCAACGAAAGCCTGAGTCGTTGTAAGACGCATAATAAGTACCTAAAAGGTCATCACGTGGATTTTCAAAATTTGGCGTTACTGGACTACTACCGGTAATAATAAAAGGATTACACGAATCTAGCGGGCATGTTGGGCCAAGATTCAGGGTGCCGCTTTGGCCTGAGTCGGGCAGTACACCGTCACCCCACCCGGGATACGGCCAACACGGAGTTCCTACTCCTCCATTTGCAACGGAAAGCCAGTGCGGATTACCAAAACTTTTTAAACTTTGAGGTTCACAACAAAAGTACCCGGTGCCCAGCATGCCGCCAAGCGTCATAGCTACCTCATATGTGGGTAACGAATAATACATATATGAAGGATCAGTTTCGAGACCAAGGCCTCTTAACCCAGTATATTTACCGGCATTACGTCCTTTACACATGCAATCCGTCGCATGATCGTAATAACCCGACCCTGTCCCCTCAGGCCCTCTGTGTGGGTATAGCCTCGACACTGAAACTCTAGCGCTGAAATACAAATCAGGATCAATATCTGCACTTGTAGTAGTACTTGATCCGTACAATAAACCATGTTTATGTTTGGGACAACGTGTGTGAAAGTAATCGTAATACACTCCCGGAATATAAGAAACTGTACCGTCACACGGAGGAATTCTTACGCTACCAGTGCCTATAATGTAATCTACTAATCCAGTTGTTACATTACCGTAATCAACACGTCTAGTGCGTTCTATTCTGGTGTCAAGCACAACAGAAAATCCATCAATACAGGGCATAACATTTTCAGGATCGCTAAACGTAATGGTTAATGTACGTGGAAAATAAGTCAATCCTTGTTCACACCAAAGCGGAATAGCTCGTTTTTTACAATCGGAGCATGCGGTTGTAATTATGCACGGAGCCGTTGTAATTTGTCCGTCGTAAGTACCATCGTGGTCAGGATATCCGCAAAAACATCCATTTTGATCTACATACTGATAATAAGGATAAGGATCTGCTTGTACTAAGTCATATTTGCCATAATCACAGCGATCCAGTCCGTATTTTAACCATTTTGCACTTGTAGCGTTCCATTGCCAAGAACATGACTCTCTGCATACCTTTGGACCTCGTGTTGTTGTTGTTGTTGTTGTTGGCAATACTATAGAATTAGATACACAATAAAGATAACAACGTCTTATCATGTAGTCAGCACTATCGTATATACGGTATTCACCGTTGTCTGGGTCGTATGCTTCATAACTATAATTAAGGACGCCTTGGCTGCCATCACTTGTTACTGAAGAAGCGCGACAACCCGTAGGACAAAACGACTGAACAACTATATTATTTGGTGATTGCCCGTAATCCCAAATAGAATAACCAGCACACGGTGCCGTCGTGGTCGTAGTAGCCGTTGTGCTAGTTGTAGTTACGCCGGGAGCTCCAGTTGTTGTTGTGGAGGTTGTTGTTGTAGGTACGCAAGCGACGCGTATTTCTTGTCCGGCAAATGCTCCGGGATTAGGTGGACGTTCTGGGCAACCGCACGGACCAGAACAAGTTGTATAGCCTTGTGACCACGTATTGGATATTGTCCACACCCACGTGCAGAATCCGGCACACGGTCCCGCCGTAGTAGTAGTTGTTGTAGTGGTCGTTGGTGGCGTGTTGCTACAAGATAAAATTGCTGCTCCGCCTATAATTGTACCGGAATACGCAGGCGGTCCCGGGCAATAACAACCTGCGAAACAATCAGATGCTAGTAAACGCCATCCGTCTGACTCCCACAAATATAGGCAAGAACTAGCACAGGCCGCAGGTGTCGTTGTTGTACTTGTTGTTGATGAGCTTGATGTTGTCGTACTTGTTGACGCTGGTGTGTTTACACGGCAAAACGTATAATACGTATCACCCTTTTCAAATTCTGATAGTGGAGGCGCATCGCCACATACACAATCTTCGCCTTCGCACGCGTTATCAATTAATACCCATCCAGAACTTTCATACGACCACGAGTAAATGCAACTACCAGCACACGGTGTAGTAGTTGTAGTTGTCGTTGATGTCGTACTAGAAGTTGTTGACGTTGAACTGGTGGTACTTGAAGTTGTTGTCGGTGCTGTTGTTGATGATGAACTGGTGGTACTTGAAGTTGTTGTCGGTGCTGTTGTTGATGATGAACTGGTGGTACTTGAAGTTGTTGGTGCCGTGGTCGAGCTGGTGGAGCTGCTCGTGCTCGAGGTCGTCGATGACGAGCTACTAGACGAGCTACTACTCGACGTGCTCGAGGTCGTTGGCGGCATCGTGCTCATTATACACCACCCGTCGAGGTCGTGCTGGTTGTTGTCGGACCAGCCGTGCTAGTTGTTGTAGTAGTAACACACAGGTACCCGTACGGTATACACACGGTAAGAAATTCCGGCGTAAAAATACCATTAAAACAAGATATACCTGATACAAAATCAAAAGTTAATATGGCAGGCGGTGGTGTTGTTGTAGTACGCGTATATTGAATTAAATATATAGGCACACTGTTATTATACAAGGTTCCGCTATAATAACCTAAATAACGCCCGGGTATAACAGTGTTAGTAATCACATTTAAAATTTTAATAGGACGCCAGTCTATGAACCCGCCGTTAAATCTTTGTACGTATCCGTCGTACAGACCGGCACTACCGCCTTCGTTAAAAGGGGAAAGCGTAGTTACCCGCACGGCTTGTGTAAAAGATTTACTTTCGACGGTGTACAAATAATCATTTATAGGTTGTCCGCTGCCGTACAAACTAAGACTACCAGAACCGACAGAGCCACTAAAACGACCAAAATATATTTTTTGGTCTTCTAGCGGCAAATTATTACTGTCTTTTATTTTAATATCGTAAGTTTCTTCAAAAGAATCTGTATCGTTGTTGTAATTTAAAAGATATCCGGGGTAATTATTATTTTCGTCAACGTCATAGTAGCTAACTTTTACGCAAGCTACGTCATCACGGGTGCGTACTAGATATACAGATTTTCCTGAACTTTCTTTTCCGCCAAAACTACCGATATATATTTTTTTTAACAATGGCGCGTAGTCAACATCGTAAACCGTTACTTCAGTTGGACTTGCAACGGTAAAACCATTAGTTGTCGGATTAAATGTTAAAAGGTTTGCACGATAATGTCCAAACGCGTTAGGCGTCGTACTTATAACCTGCACTAAAACACCACCACTACCACTACCACTACCACCACCGCCACCGCCGGGACTAGCACCGTAAATAGGAGTACCGCCACCGCCGGGACCGCCGCCGCCAACAAAACCGACTAATACACCAACATACGTTTGAACGGAAAGCTCCGTACCTCCAAATGTTGGCTGTATTTCTATGTAATTCAAATCGACGTAAGTATTAGACGCGGGATCGTATGCAATAATGTAACCCGGATAATTGCCGTTAATCGTAAGCGTAGTACTAGAAACTCTTATCATGTAGACAACAGAACTGGGTTCGGGCAAAGACAATTCTAAGCGGGCTTCAAATTGAAAAATGCAGTTTGTTGTATTGTTTACGGTTAAATAAATTTTTCCTGTGGGTGTTGCGGTTGCTTCAGCCGCAGTAAATTCAACGTCAGTACCGTCTTCTGACAATGACGTCAGCGCAGGACAACAAGTCACAATGTCCAAATCAGCCTTAAATTCATATGAACAGTCTTCAGTGTTTTCAACTGTTAGATAAATGGTGCCTGTGGTTAGTTCACCGTCAATGCCACGCTCTACATAAACGTCTATACCATCGTCGTTAAGTGACGTCATTTCGGCGCAGGGTAAATCTAATTCAAGATCCGCCGCAAATTCAAACGTACAGTCTTCGGTATTTTCAACAGTTAGATAAATAGTACCGGTAGGCGCCGTATCCCCAACTGCGGGCGATCCATTGCGCGTAAGAGTAACGCTTGTACCGGCGTCGGACAACGACAAGCATGCAGGACAACTAAACGTAAAATCTAAGGCCACATCAAAGTCGTAACTACAGTTATCTGAAGGCTCTGCTGTCAGATAAATAGTGCCCGTCGGTAATTTACCTGCAATACCCTGTGAAATTTCAATTGCAGCGCCCGCAGACGTTACAGCTGTCATAATTGGACAGGGTAAGGCTAAGTCCACGTTTACGTCGAAATCAAAGCTGCAATCTTCTGCGGTATTGACTGTAAGTGTTATTTTTCCAGACGGTTCTGTACCGTCACGCGAGATTACAATCGGTACGCCGTCAGTAGCCAATGACTTAATAGCAGGACAACTAAATGTAAGGTCACCTTCGATAGTAAATTCAAAGCTACAATTTTCGGTATTTTCTACGGTTAAATACAATGTTGCTTCGGGCAGAGCTCCCGGTGTTCCTTGCGTTACAGTTACAGGTGTACCTGATTCAGATAAAGATGTTAATGCTGGGCAACTAAACGTTAAATCGAAATCTACGTTAAACTCAAAACTACAATTTTCAGTGTTGCTTATATTTAGATAAATGGAACCTTCAGGTAATGCACCGACATCGCCTTGTGTCACGACGATGCTATTGCCTTCTTCTGCTTTAGACTCAAGTGCCGGGCAACTAAAAGTTAAGTCAAAATCAACGTCAAATTCAAACGCGCAATTTTCGGTGTTGTTAATTGTCAGCGTTATGGTGGCTTCTGGTAAATCACCCGCCGTACCTTGCGTGATTACAGCGGCAGTACCTTCTGCTGAGTTAGACGTGAGCGCAGGGCAACTAAAAGTAAAGTCAAAATCAACGTCAAATTCAAACGCGCAATCGATTGTATTGTTGACGGTTAAGTAAATCTTGCCTTCAGGAGGAGCGCCATTAATGCCTTGATATACAGAAATATCTTTGCCTAATTCAGCATTTGATGTCAGGTTAGGGCAACTAAACGTAAACTCAACATCGACGTCAAATTCAAATGCGCAGTTTTCGGTATTGGTAACTGCTAGGTAAATTTTACCTTCAGGTGGGGATCCGTCAGGACCTTGTAAAAAGGCAATATCTTTGCCTAATTCAGCATTTGATGTCAGAGCAGGACAACTGAATGTGAAGTCAAAATCTACGTCAAAATCAAACGCACAAGACGAATCATCTTTAACAACAGTTAAATAAATTTTGCCGTCAGGTAATGCGCCGGGTGTTCCGCCTGTGACGGTAATTGCATGACCATCTGTAGCCAAAGACGTCATATCAGGGCATACAACATCAGGAATTTCAATGGTAACTTGAAAATCAAATTCGCAACATGTTCCTTTTGTGACAGTAAACAACAACGCAGGTTCGGTTATCTTACTATCGTCTGCGCGATACCCTATGAAAATGCTAGATTCGGTTACAAGCAAATCGGGGCACGGAAATTCTCTAGGTAACTCAACAATAGGAACAAGTTGGCATTCGGTAATGGCATCAGGCGGTGGTGGTACAGTGGCGTCGGTTAAAAGGCCACCGGGCGAGATACGCGTAACGGCATCGATGTCGCATTTAGTTGGGTCAAAGATTAGTTCGTCATCCGCCATGGTGTCACCTATATCATGCCGGCGAAAGTGATGCAGGGACAACAACAGCGACACCCGCAAGATTAATGTCAATAATTAACTTATTTTCTTCAGGCACGGATTCAATTTGAACACCGTTACTGCCCTGTATTGTAAAGTTACTTTTACTGACGCCGTTGATTGTTTGAATGGTTTCGCCGCAAGCTGGGCCACCCGAAAGCAAACCACTAATTCCCACCAACGGTACTTCTGTTTCAAACAAAGGAATTTCTTCACAAGGTTGTCCTTCCCCCGCACCTACTTTTGCCGCAAACGTAATAGACCCATCTCGACTATTTTGCTTAATATCTGCGTTATATCCGGGTTGAAACAGCACAAGGTCACGTAAAAATACTGAATCAATAAAAATAATGTTTGTCGGAAAAGGCCACACTAATTCTGAACAATCGGCTGGATTTTCGTAACGAGTCCTGTCGTTGTTCGCTACATTAATAGACGTTATAGCGGACTTGTACGAACTGCGCGTAAGTGCTGGTTCTAAAACACAATCTGCAAGCGTACCAGTTAAAGTTGTATTACTGGCTACAAACGCAGTCAATTCATCTAAAGGACCTGTAACAAGAAATCCTGTCCAAAGCGATTGAAATGTAGACTCGATAAGCGCATCAACTTCTGACCCCGACAAACTTAAACCATCAAGTCCGCTGTCGGTAAATTCTGTCAAATATGCATCAGATGTTGTTGTTCGCGTGAATGTCAGTGTGGCATACGCCAAAGCAGGGCAAGTTGAAGCAAACTCAAAGAAAAATGCATTTCCCACGCGGCGTAATTGTTTTAAATACACCACGTGAAACCTGTGATCAAAATCTACATTAGGCCCAAATGTAAAACCGCAATCAACAATTGCTGAGTTTGGTAAATTGATAAGCGTAGTCACCCCTGATATTGGTCTACCAGCAGTACCCGTAATAAACGGGTACGCTCTGTTGCGATTATCGTCAAAAAATCCAGCTCTGGCCACGGTGAATCCTATAAGTGTTTACGCGCTGTTACGACCCCGCCACGCTAATTTTAAGCCCGGTTTCCGTATTAGTTATTCTTAGTATTGTATCAGTTGCCGCTGCATTGTTGACGCCAATCGTGATGTTACCGTCAAGAGAAGCACAGTCAAATGTCATGTTGTCAGAAATGAAACGCATTGTTTTTATAGGATTGACTGTAGTAAACAACGATTGTGGATTACAAAGCCTGCGGCGGTATAAAGGATCACCTACGATATCTACACGAATCACTGTGCACGGAATTCCGCCTCCACAAATATTATTCTGAGTTATAAGTTGTTTGCGCAGTACAACGCCGTCATCGCCGACAAGCCATACGTCGCCCGTAAGAAATGTACCG
>Ga0102896_1000381_pt1 | contig 15348 bp, 11 predicted proteins | sample Colrivmet1554A02_FD_78457 | JGI IMG/M metagenome (GOLD analysis project Ga0102896, IMG submission 78457) | Estuarine microbial communities from the Columbia River estuary - metaG 1554A-02 | ecosystem: Environmental > Aquatic > Marine > Intertidal zone > Estuary | place: USA: Columbia River...
CAAGGTGGCGCTTTTTCAGATGTTGTGCAGTACATAAACACCTCAAAAGCGGCAGATATTATTTTTGGTATTTTACTCTCCGTAGTTGTCGCGTTTTCTATTGGCGCTATTGTTCAGTGGGTTTCTAGGATATTACTTTCTTATAATTTTGAGAAAAAACCCAATTGGGTTTCTGCTGTTTTTGGTGGTATTGCTACTTCTTCAATTACCTACTTCATTTTAATGAAAGGAATAAAAGGAACTGCCATAGCAGGAGAAAATTTAGAGATACTCGGTGGTCAAACTATTAAAGATTTCTTAGAAACAGAGGTTTGGAGTCTCATCCTTGTGAATTTATTAATATGGTCCTTAATATCATACCTGCTTATTTCATTAGCTAAAATTAATATCTATAAGTTTATTATCGTCATAGGTACTTTTGCTTTGGCTTTAGCTTTTGCTGGAAACGACTTAGTTAATTTCATTGGTGTACCTATTGCTGCCTGGCAATCTTATGAAGCTTGGAGCATGTCTGGTATTCCAGCTGCAGAGTTTAGCATGAACGTTTTGGCTAAAAAAGTGCCAACGCCTACCTTTTTATTATTTGCATCAGGAATGGTCATGGTGGCTACGCTTTGGTTCTCTAAAAAAGCGAGATACGTTGCAGAAACAGAAATTAATCTGGCTAGAGAGGGAGAATCCAAAGAGCGCTTTAACCCAAACTTCTTATCCAGAGGAATTGTGCGTTTCGCCATGAGCATTTCAAATTACTCACAAGCCATTCTTCCTAAAACATGGCAAAACAAATTAGACGCACAGTTTCAAAAACCAGTCATTTCATTATCCAAAGACAAGAACTTTGAACTGCCCGCTTTTGACATGGTCAGGGCTGCAGTAAACCTCGTGGTTGCTGGTATATTAATATCTATTGCCACTTCCTATAAATTGCCCTTATCTACAACTTACGTCACTTTTATGGTGGCCATGGGAACCTCATTGGCAGACAAAGCCTGGGGAGCAGAAAGCGCCGTATATCGTGTAGCTGGAGTGCTCAATGTCATAGGAGGATGGTTTGGAACGGCGCTAATTGCATTTGTAGCTGCTGGAATTATTTTAACAATCATCTCTATAGGTCAAGGAACAGCCATTGGCGTGTTGCTTATTTTGGCTATATTCTTATTGGCTAGAAACTACGTTAGTTACAACAAAAAAAGCAAAGAGTTTCAAGCAGAGGACAGCCTTAGAAAAGCAGAGAGTAGTTCTATTCAAGGGGTTATAGAAGAGAGTGCAAACAACATTTCTAACGTGATTAGAAGAACCCAGAACATCTATTCTAATGCAGTTACAGGACTGGCAAAACAAGATCTTGAACTGCTTAAAAAGAATAAGAAACAAGGGGCCAAATTGGCCGACGAAATAGAAGACCTACGCAACCACATATTCTACTTTATTAAAAATCTAGATGAGTCTAGTGTTCGTGCAAGTGATTTTTACATCTCCACCATTACACACCTCACAGATGTGTCTCAATCTTTGGATTACATCTCCAAAGTGAGCCACAAACACATAAACAACAACCACAAAAAGCTTAAATACAACCAACTCAAAGAGCTAAAGGAATTAGAAAACCTTTTTGAAGAAGAATTATTTACTAAAACTAAAGTCATCTTTGAAAACCGTAATTTTAATGATATTGGAAAAGTCCTAGCGGTAAAACCAACACTGTTAAAATTCGTTTCTAAAAAGATTGAAACACAGGTAGCCAGGATCAGAACAGAAGAAACAAGTCCAAAAAACTCCACTTTGTACTTCTCCATTCTCCTAGAGACAAGAGACCTTCTCAATGCAATAATGACCTTATTAGAACTCTATTACAGATCATATGACGCAGACATTACGCCTGCGAGTGTTGAAGAGTAAATACCTAAATATTTTCCCAAATAAAAAAGAAGCCGCTAATAGCGGCTTCTTTTTTATTAAAGAATTTACACATTATAAATTATTATCTTTAAGCGAATCATTTACTAATAGCAACCATCAAAATACAAATACACCAAATTAAACAACCCCATGAATTTGATAAAAAAAACCAAATGGGCGGCGCTTAGCTTGTTGCTTTTTGCCTGTCAAAACCAAGTAGAATCCCCTAAAACAGAAGACCTCAATAATTTTCAGTTTTTAGAAATTACCATTCCTGAGCTTCAAGAAGGCTACAAAAATGGCGGCTGGACTATCAGAGATGTTATCGCTGCATACAGCAACCGTATAGACGCCATTGACCACAGCGGCCCCCAATTACATTCAGTCATTGTAGTGAACCCTGACGCTTTGGCCATAGCAGACTCCCTAGACAGGGTAGCCCCAGAGCAGAGGGGACCCTTACACGGTGTGCCCGTATTACTTAAAGACAATATAGACACTAAGGACCAGATGGCCACTACGGCGGGTTCTCGTGCCTTAGCGGGCTCTATGCCGCTACAAGACAGTGAAGTAGCGGCGCAATTACGTGCAGCTGGAGCCGTGATACTGGGAAAAGCCAACCTAAGCGAATGGGCCAATTTTAGAGGGCAAATGTCCAGCTCTGGATGGTCAGGAATTAATGGTCAAACCAAAAACCCTTATGTACTGACCAGAACCCCATGTGGGTCCAGTGCAGGAAGCGGGGTGTCTGTTTCTGCCAACCTCACGTTATTGGCAATTGGCACAGAAACCAACGGATCTATCGTTTGTCCATCAACCGCCAACGGAATTGTGGGCATTAAACCCACGGTAGGACTCATTAGTCGTGCTGGAATTATCCCTATTTCTTATACCCAAGACACGGCAGGGCCCATGGCCCGTACCGTGGCCGATGCCGTAATAGCTCTAGGCCCACTCACCAGCCAAGATCCTAGAGATGGAAAAACAGCAGCAAACAGAGGCAAAGCATTAAAAGATTACACCCCCTATCTCAAAAAAGACGGCTTAAAAGGAAAACGCATTGGATGGTTTAAAGCTGCTTTTGGCACCCATGCCACTACAGATAGCCTCACCCTAAAAGCCATCGCGGTGCTCAAGGCGCAGGGTGCAACAATTATAGAAATTGATCAAATTAATGAGCGAAGCACTGGAGCCCATTCATTCCAAGTTATGCTAACAGAATACAAAGCAGGACTCAATGATTATTTTGCCAGCCTTGGCCCAGACGCAAAAATTAAAAATTTAGAAGACCTCATTGCCTTTAATAAACAGGATTCGGTAGAACTCAAATACTACAACCAAGCCTATTTGGGAATGGCCTTAGAAAAAGCAGGGCTAGACAGTAAAGAATACCTAGACCATTTAGAAGCCCTCAGAAAAGGAAGCAGAGACAATGGAATAGACAAGGTCATAGCAGCACACCAATTAGACGGTTTTGTAGCCCCTACTGGATCTCCAGCATGGAGTATAGATTGGTTAAACGGAGACAACTACCATGTGTCCAGTTCTTCGCCCGCCGCCTGGGCCGGCTACCCCAATATAACCGTTCCTATGGGAGATGTGCACGGTCTGCCAGTAGGACTATCGTTCTTTGGCACCGCTTGGAGTGAGCCTAGCCTGATAGAAATGGCCTATGGCTTTGAACAGGCCACCAAAGCCAGAATTGTTCCCACCTTTAGGGCTTGGGATGCAGAGTAATCAAATAAAATAATCCTTATCTTTTTAAAATGAAATCATTTTTTTACACCAAAGCCTTCCTATTTATTTTTTGCTTAATGGTGAATTTTAGCAGAACTGAGGCACAAGAGACCCTCCAACCTAATTATGATCTAGCGGCTAAATTTTCCCCCACCCAATTGGCTAAAATGGTCCATTCTACAGAGGTGAGCCCCCACTGGTTAAAGAATGGCAATAGGTTCTGGTACCAATACAAAACCACAGAAGGATCTAATTATTACCTAGTAGATGCAGACAAGCGCAGCAAAACCAAATTGTTCAACAATGATCAAATGGCAGCTTGGCTCACTGAAATTACCAATGATCCTTATGATGGGCAACACCTGCCAAAATTTAATTTTGAGTTTGTAAACAAGGAGCGGGCCATTCGCTTTAGGGTCACTTCCTCGGAACTCGTTGCTGTAGTAAAAGACAGCTCGGATTTAAAAGATAAAGAAGGGGAAGGCAATAAAGCATTGGCCAAAGGCCAAAAAAAGCCTAAAAAAGAAAAGAAGGTATTTCTTTTAGAGTACACGCTTGGGGGGAACGGACTCAAGGTCATTAGCCACGAAAAGGAGGCTAAAAAGGACTATGAAAAATGGGCCAATATTGCCCCGGATTCCACAGTGGTTCTATTTTCTAAGGAGTACAACCTCTATTGGATGGACAAGGAAAACTTCCTTAAAGCAGTAAAAAATGAGAAAGATTCCACTATTGTAGAAAACCAATGGACCACCGACGGCGAGGAGCATTTTGGCTACGGTGGAGGGAGCAGGGGAAAAGACAATGAGGATGTTGAAAAAGAAAAAAAAGACCGTAAATACGTCTATGGACATTGGACAGATAATGGCGAAAAATTTGTCTTCCAAAAGACAGATAGTAGGGCGATTAAGGACCTTTGGGTCATTAATTCAGTAGCAGACAAAAGGCCTACGCTGGAAACCTATAAGTACCATATGCCTGGGGAACAGGAGTTTTACAAAAGGGAACTCTTGGTGTTTGACATTCCCTCTAAAACCCACAAAAAGATCGCTTTGGACACGCTGAGACAGCAGAGTCTTGACGTGTATAGCCGCCCGAGCCTCCCTTCTACCTACGACGATGATTTTAGACCCAGCCTACTCTTGTCTAAAAAGGAGAAAATTTACTTTAATGTCATTAGCCGGGACCGTAAAAAGATGGAAGTCTGCGTGGCAGATATTAAAACCGGCACGGTGAAAGTGCTCATTGAGGAACGCATGAACACCTATATTGAATCTAGGGATTTGGTGCTGTTAAACAATGAAACCCAAATGATTCATTGGTCTGAACGCGACGGTTGGGCCCATTTTTATCTGTACAATTCAGACGGCACCCTGCGCAATAGAATTACCCGAGGGCCTTTTCACTCAGAGAGAGTGAGCGGGGTAGATGAAAAATCTGGAATGCTTTATTTCACTGCACACGGGCTGCAAAAAGGACTGGATCCTTATTATGAACACCTCTATGCAGTACCTTTAGGTGGTGGAACACCTAAGGCCTTAAATCCTGGAGATTTTACGTCTAGCACCCGTCCTTCTGACAAGCACAATTATTTTGTGAGTAATTATTCTAGGGTCAATACCGCTCCTAAATCTGAATTGAGAAATGCGTCTGGGCAATTGGTGCTAGATTTGGAAACTGCAGATTTATCTGCACTATTTGACGCTGGCTACCAATTTCCTGAGCCTTTTAAAGTTAAGGCAGACGACGGCATTACAGACATTTATGGGGTCTTGTACAAGCCCTTTGATTTTGATGAAAATAAAGTGTACCCACTCTTAGAGTATGTCTATCCTGGCCCCCAAACAGAGGCTGTAAATAAGGCGTTTTCGGTGAGAATGGATCGTTTGGACCGAATGGCCCAGCTGGGTTTTGTGGTGGCTACCATGGGAAATAGAGGGGGTCATCCAGACCGCTCAAAATGGTACCATAACTACGGTTATGGCAACCTAAGAGACTACGGGCTAGCAGATAAAAAATATGTGGCCGAGCAATTGGCCAACCGCCATGCTTTCATAGACATTAATAAGGTGGGTATTTTTGGCCACTCAGGAGGTGGCTTTATGTCTACCGCGGCCATGTTGGTTTATCCAGATTTCTTTAAGACGGCAGTTTCTGCGGCTGGAAACCATGACAATTCTATGTACAATTCATGGTGGAGTGAAACCCATCATGGGGTGTTAGAAGAAATGGACGAAAAGGGAGAAGTGCGTTACCAATACGACATTGACAAAAACCAATCTCTAGCAGCAAATCTAAAGGGATCATTACTATTGGTCACTGGCGACATAGACAACAATGTACATCCTGGCGCTACCATCAGAATGGCCAACGCACTGATCAAGGCACACAAACGCTTTGACTTTAAATTACTTCCTGGCCAAAGACACGGTTTTGGTAATATGACAGAGTATGCTTTTTGGCTGCGTGCAGACCATTTTAGCAAACACCTTTTAGGCGTGACTGCTACTGAGGTAGACCTGCTGCAGATGAATAGGAATGTTCCACAAAATAAATAGAAAATTATTGTTTTACCAGCCGCTTCTTGCTGTACTTGTTAGAAGCGGTGTTGGGTGGTAGTTGCTTTACAACTGTTTGCTTTTTTGCTATACCAGGTGTTTGCGTCAAAGTTTGGGTATTGCTTTTTAAAGACCCACAACCCACCATTAGACCAAAAATTACTGTGGAAACAAATGCTTTCATGACTTTTTTTACTAAAAATAAGACTTACTGATGAAAATGTCAAATTTTATATTACATTTGTATATACAATAGTTGTATAAACATTTAGTTTTTTATTATGAAAACAGTCTTACATACTTCAGACAGCAGGGGAAATGCCAACCACGGTTGGCTGCAATCTCACCATACTTTTAGCTTTGCCGGATACCAGCATCCAGAGCGGCATCATTTTGGCGTACTCAGGGTGTTGAATGACGACACCGTAGCAGGAGGCATGGGTTTTGGCACTCACCCCCATAGAGACATGGAAATTGTTTCTATCCCATTAGAGGGAGACTTAAAACACCTAGATAATACCGGAACTGAGGCCCTGATTAAAAATGGCGATGTTCAGGTAATGAGTGCAGGAAGTGGGATTGAACACAGTGAGTACAACGCCAATAAAGACAAAACGGTTAAATTTTTACAAATCTGGATTATACCTAAAGTAAAAGGGGTCACTCCCAGGTACCAACAAATTACTTTAGACCCAACACAAAGCGCCAACAAACTTCAGCAAATACTCTCTCCAAACCCAAATGATCAAGGGGTCTGGATACACCAAGATGCTTGGTTCCATTTGGGAAGCTTAGAAAAAGGAACTGAACTAAAATACCGATTAAAAGACCCAAAAAACAATGGGGTGTACGCTTTTGTTATTCAAGGCTCATTGGAAGTCGCTGGTACACTTTTATCACACAGAGATGGATTAGGGATCACCGAAGCCAATGAATTTGACATAAAAGCGTTTGAAGACAGTGAAATTTTACTCATGGAAGTGCCTTTGGGATTGCCTAGGCTATAGTAATACTTAAACTTCTGGAGGCCTAAAAAGGTTTTACCCAAAATTTATTCTATTTTTGGGTAAAACCTATATATGAAAACGGAACAAAATTTTAAAAACCATCCCATACTAATCAAAGGATTTCACGGTTTGTTATTTTTAAGCATACTCGCCCTTTTAGGCGGTGGTGTGAGTTACTTATTATTAGCAGAAGAAGGACACGCCTACCCTGCTACCTTATTTATTTTAACCTCTTGGATATTTGTTGTCATGATGTGGTACACCAGACAATTCCCCTTAAAAGCACAAGACAGGGCTATAAGAGCAGAAGAAAGCTTGAGACATTACGTACTCACCGGGAAATTGTTGCCCACAGAACTTCGAATGGGACAAATCATTGCCCTCCGCTTTGCGCCAGATGAGGAATTTTTGCCATTAATAGACCGAGCAATTAAAGAACAATTGACCCAAAAAGAGATTAAAATGGCTATTAAAAACTGGAAACCAGATTACAACAGGTTGTAGTTTATAAAGCCGTTCAATTTCATTATAAGAAAAAACAATAGGTTTTATTCTTTTCATACCTAAATCTAATATAACTTGTTGTTGTCTAATAAAAAGTCACAGCAATTATGGAACATTATTCAGGAAATGAGGGCGCGAAGTGTCCTTTCTCACAAGGAGCCATTAAAAGTGCCGCAGGAAAAGGTACCTCAAACAAAGATTGGTGGCCCAACCAACTCAATATTAATATACTCAGACAACACGGCAAAGCATCTAATCCTATGGATGAAGGCTTTGACTATAAAAAAGCATTCCAAGGCTTAGACCTAAAAGCGCTCAAGCAAGATTTATACAACCTCATGACCGATTCTCAGGATTGGTGGCCGGCAGACTTTGGACACTACGGTCCTTTCTTTATTCGCATGGCTTGGCACAGTGCAGGAACCTATAGAATAGCAGACGGACGTGGTGGCGGAGGAACCGGCGCACAGCGTTTTGCCCCTCTAAATAGCTGGCCAGACAACGGAAACTTAGACAAGGCAAGGCTCTTGCTTTGGCCCATTAAAAGAAAATACGGCAACAAAATATCTTGGGGAGATCTAATGATTCTCGCAGGAAACTGTGCCTTAGAATCTATGGACTTTAAAACCTTTGGTTTTGGGGGTGGAAGAGAAGATATTTGGGAACCTGAGCAAGATATCTATTGGGGCTCTGAAGGAAAATGGCTGGAAAACCAAAGGTATTCTGGGGACAGGGATCTAGAAAACCCACTCGCTGCAGTGCAAATGGGTCTTATCTATGTGAACCCAGAGGGACCAGACGGACACCCTGATCCTTTGGCTTCTGCCAGAGACATTAGGGAAACTTTTGGAAGAATGGCCATGAATGACGAAGAAACAGTAGCCTTAATCGCTGGAGGTCATACCTTTGGTAAAACACATGGAGCGGCTAATCCAGACGAATATGTAGGCCCAGAACCTGCTGGAGCACCTATTGAGGCGCAGAGCATGGGATGGGAAAATAGTTTTGGCACTGGAAATGCAGGAGACACCATTACCTCTGGTTTAGAAGTTACCTGGACCACTACCCCAACCAAATGGAGCAACAATTACTTTGAAAATTTATTTGGATACGAGTGGGAACTCACTAAGAGTCCTGCAGGAGCGCACCAATGGAAACCAAAAAATAATGGTGGTGTAGGAACGGTTCCAGACGCACATGACCCAAATAAAAGTCATGCTCCCATGATGCTTACCTCTGACATTGCCCTGAGAGAAGACCCTATCTATGAAAAAATTTCGAAACGCTTCTATGAGAATCCCAACGAATTCGCAGACGCTTTTGCTAGGGCTTGGTTTAAATTAACCCACAGAGATATGGGGCCTAAATCGCTTTATTTGGGAGAAGAAGTGCCACAAGAGACCTTGATTTGGCAAGACCCTATCCCAGCAACTTCTGGCCCAATAATCAACGAAACTGACATTAAAGCGTTAAAACAACAATTGTCCAATAGTGGCATAACCAATGCAGAAATGGTGCAAACTGCATGGGCGTCTGCCAGTACTTTTAGAGGCTCGGATAAAAGAGGTGGTGCCAATGGTGCAAGGATAGCCTTGGCACCACAGAAAGATTGGGCCGTAAACCAGCCGGAGACCCTAGCAAAGGTACTAGACAAATACCGTGAAATCAAAAACGCTTTTAACGCAGCACATGCTACTCAAGTATCTTTAGCAGACCTAATTGTGCTTGGGGGAAGTGTAGGAATAGAACAAGCGGCAGCTGCAGCAGGGCACAAAATAGTCGTGCCTTTTACTCCGGGAAGAACAGACGCCAGTCAAGAAGAAACAGATGTGCTTTCTTTTGCAGTACTTGAGCCACAGGCAGACGGGTTTAGAAATTATGTAAAAACCAGGTTCTCTGTTTCAGATGAAGAGTTACTATTAGACAAAGCACAATTATTGACCCTTAGCCCTGTTGAAATGACCGTTTTAGTTGGGGGAATGCGCATGCTAGACACAAATTATGATGGAAGTACCCACGGAGTTTTTACTAAAAACAAAGGGGCTTTAAGCAATGATTTTTTTGTGCAGCTTTTAGACCTAAGCACCAAATGGGAAGCCGCAAATGAAGAAGAAGACCTCTTTATGGGAAGGGATAGAAAAACGGGCGCCCTTAAATGGAGTGCTTCTAGGGTAGACCTTATCTTTGGTTCTAATTCTGAATTGCGCGCATTAGCTGAGGTGTATGCTTGTGATGACAGCCAAGACAAGTTCTTATGTGACTTTGTCGCAGCTTGGACTAAAGTAATGGAGTTGGATCGTTTTGATCTTAAATAAGTAATCAGGTGGTTTGCAAACTGGTTATTAAACCGCCTAAAGATTGTAAGGCCTTGTTTTTGGACAGACCAAAACAAGGCCAATTACAAGCCTATTTGGCCCAACAACTCTCCTATACCCCTTTTGTTTTTAACAGTGTCCTTGGGGTTTTTATTTTTACTAAAAAAACCCAAACCACAGAAACCTTATCCCTTTGGGTGAACCATTTTTTAGAGATGGAAAAACTCCACCCAGAGCGACTCATAGACACCTCAAATGACCCTCGGTTTTTCAAAAGGGTCACAATGGGTGTATTGGAAAACGAAAAGGCATCGGCCTTGGCCTGGAAAAGACACCTCAACAGTTTTATCTTTCAAGTAAATCCATATCAATTCAAAGGATCCGCTGGCATTAAAGTATTTCAAAGAATACAAAAAACCGTCTCCAAACAAGGCAGTGCTTCCCAAAAAAAATACTTCAAACAACGCCTTAAACTCCTTAGAAATAGGGTGTCTCTAAGCGGTATTGAATCATTATGGAAGGGTTAATAGTGAAACTATTCTTTTTTTAAAGTAGGATAACTCACCCCCAGTTGTTCTAAATAAGTGTCGTACTTTTTTTCGTTGTAGTAAAAAGTTTTCAAAGCAGGTTTATATTGTTCCATGATATTTTTATTCAAATAGATTGGTGGTGCGTCCTGCTTAGTAATCATTGGCGTGTACTTGGTTTCTTTGGTCTGAACCTCGTCAAAATAGGTCCAAGCCTCTTTAACCAATTCAGGTTTCAAGAGCAAGTCTAAAACAGTTGCAGCAACTACCTTAGCTCCAGCAGTAACTCCTTTGTGAGCGATGGGCGTAGCCATTGCAATTGCGTTGCTCCAATGGTGGCCTTGAAGACCCGGAATATTAGACGGAAAACGAAGCGTGACAGTAGGTACTGTCCAAGAAACGTCCCCAATGTCGTCACTTCCCCCACTTACTGGCTGTTCTACAGGAGGCTGAATGCCTTTTAAAGTGGTCGCTAAGCCATCTGTAGTTTTAGAGGATACTTCTTTTTGAACCGCTTTTGCAAGCGTCTGATCTGCTTCTGACCAAGTGGGCAAACCTATACTTTGAATATTGGCATCCATTGTTTCGGCAATAACCTTATTAAAATGTCTGGGCCAAGCAGTTCCTAAAATCTCACTATTTACCTCTGTTCCTGTCATGAGTGAGGCGCCTTTAGCAATATCGTTTGCTGTGGCATACATTTCCATGATTCCTTGGTAAGTAACGTCTCTAAAATAATACCAAATTGTCGCTTTAGAAGGGACAACATTAGGTTGGTCACCTCCATCTGTAAAAATAGAGTGAGACCTTTTTAAAGGATCTAAGTGCTCTCTTTTATAATTCCACCCAATATTCATGAGTTCTGCAGCATCTAAAGCGCTTTTACCTCTCCACGGAGCGCCTGCTGCATGAGCAGCCTCTCCATCAAAAGTGTATGCTACTGAAATTAAACCAGTCCCTGAAGATTGGCCCCAAGAGACACCCATATTACTACTCACATGGGTGAAAATACATAAATCAATATTGTCGAATAAACCATCTCTAGTGTACCATGCTTTGGCAGCTACTAATTCCTCTGCAATTCCAGGCCACAAGACTAGTGTACCTCCAATTTTTTCTTTTTTCATAATTTTTTGAACTGAAAAAGCAGCAGTAATATTTAAAGGAATTCCTGCATTATGCCCCTCTCCGTGACCAGGTGCGCCCTCAACAATTGGCTTGTGATAAGCCACTCCAGGGTACTGAGAGGCCTTTGGAATGCAATCCACATCGCTACCTAAAGCAATTACTGGACCTGGGCCATTTGACCATCTAGCAAACCAGGCAGTTGGTATACCTGAGACCCCGTACTCTATTGTAAACCCCTCTTTTTTTAAAAGATCTGTTAGGTACTTTGAAGAGGCTTCTTCTTGGAATCCCAATTCTGAAAAGCTAAATATTTTGTCTACCATTACCTGACTCAGTTTCTCATTGTCTTGCACCCACTGTATAGCCAATGTTTTAAGTGCCTCATTTTTTTCAGGAGTGATATTCTCTTGACCCAATAGGGAAAAAGAAGCTAGTAGCGATAAGCTGACAAAAAAAGCAGTGATTGGTTTCATATCAAAAAAATTAGGTTTCATTAAATATAAAAAAAACCTAAAGTTATTGCGGTCTTAGTTGTGATAAAATATTGATAAATTGCAGATAAAATTATTGTCATGAGCGCATTTTTCAAAAACAAAACCATTTGGATCACCGGAGCCTCTTCTGGAATAGGCTTGGCATTGGCCAAAGAAATCTCTTCTCAAGACTGTACCTTAATTCTTTCTGCAAGAAGAGAAAAAACCTTGGAAGAAGCTGAGGAACTGTGCCATAAAAACGCCCGTATTCACCTGCAAATACTGGATCTTGAAGACACGGAAAGCCATAAAAAAAAGGTGGCAGAGGTGCTTGAAAAAGTGGGGGCTGTTGACCTTCTCATTCACAATGGAGGAATTAGCCAGCGTTCACTTGTCAAAGACACTGACTTCTCAGTAGACAAAAAACTCATAGACACAAACTACTTGGGCACGGTCAGTCTCACTAAAGCAATCTTACCCTCCATGCTGAAAAATGGACGCGGACACTTTGGGGTAGTCACCAGTCTTACCGGTATAATTCCCTCGCCATATAGGTCTGGCTATGCTGCCTCTAAACACGCATTGCACGGTTTTTTTGATTCCCTAAGGGCTGAATTAGAAGACAGTGGTATTTCTGTTAGCTTGTTAGCGCCAGGTTTTGTTAAAACACAGGTCTCCGTAAATGCCTTGGGTCCCAACGGAGAGGCTATAGGTATTATGGATCAGGCACAAGCCAATGGGATTAGCGCGGAACAATGCGCCAAAAAAATAATCAACGCATTAAAGCATGGCAAAAGAGAAGTCTATATAGGCCGTGAAAGTTATGCGGCTTATGTGAAAAGGTACTTCCCAGGCTTGTTTGCCAAGCTCATTAAAAGGGCCAAGGTACGTTAGAGTTTCTTGACGTATTCTGTAATAAGTACAATGGTTTGTCCGCCCACTTTGCCTTCAATATATTGGGCATTTTCTCTATCCAAAGAGATGCGCCTTACCGCAGTCCCTTGTTTGGCAACCATACTGCTGCCTTTTACTTTTAAGTCCTTAATAAGCACCACTGAATCTCCAGCTTCTAAAACAACACCATTTACATCTCTGTGAATGACCGCATCTGGTTTTTCTTCCCCATCTCCAGCAGCGGCTGCCCAGCTTAAAAGCGCTTCATCTAGGTACATTTGCTCCAATAAACTTGCAGACCATCCAAAAGACTTTAAGCGGTGTAACATGCGCCAAGCAAATACTTGCATGGCAGGCACTTCACTCCACATACTGTCATTTAAACAGCGCCAATGGTTTTGATCTCTCTCTTCTGCGTCTGCTTCTGAAATACATTTTTCACAAAGTAGTAGTTGGGCCTCTAGGCCACTCGTGGCAGATGCTGGCAGTTCATACACCACTAATTTTTCTGTAGCATTACAACATTCGCACTGCTCATTGGCTCTTTTCAAAAGAGATTTATCTATGCTCATCAGGTAAGTTTAAAGAGCTAAAATACATATATCTAAGCCTTTTAAGGGTGAAAAGAAACGTAGAATGGTTCTATTTAAAGAATCTGGCCTTAAGCCAAAAAGAAACCCTGACCAGAAGTATGAGTGCAGGCACTTCTACCAAAGGGCCAATAACACCCGCCAATTCTTGGCCTGAATTTAATCCAAAAACCCCTATAGCAACGGCTATAGCCAACTCAAAATTGTTCCCGGCTGCGGTGAAGGCCACCGCTGCAGTTTTGTCATAGGTTCCTCCTGCTGCTTTGGTCACAAAAAAGCCAATCACAAACATGAGGCTAAAATAAATGAGTAACGGAAATGCTATTACTAGAACATCTAAAGGAATAGTCACAATGAGCGCCCCTTTTAATGAAAACATGACCACAATGGTGAACAATAGCGCAATAAGTGTCCCTGGAGAGATGCTAGGAATGAATTTTTTCTCATACCAGTCCAGACCCTTTAGCGGTACTAAAATTTTTCTACTCAAAAAGCCCATCAAAAAAGGAAACCCTAAATAAATCAGTACAGATTCTGCAATAACACCTATGGATATGTCTACTATAGCCCCTTCAAATCCAAAGTATGGCGGCAAAACGGTAATAAACAACCAAGCATAAAAAGAATAGGCAAATACCTGAAAAACACTGTTCAAAGCCACCAGTCCTGCACCGTATTCAGCACTTCCTTCTGCCAAGTCATTCCAAACGAGTACCATTGCAATACACCTGGCCAAGCCAATTAAGATGAGTCCCACCATATATTCTGGATACTCTTGGAGGAATGTTAATGCCAATACAAACATCAAAATAGGACCTACCACCCAATTTAATAAAAGGGATACCCCTAAGATTTTTACGTTTTGAAATACTTTAGGCAAGAGGGCATAATTGACTTTGGCGAGTGGCGGGTACATCATTACAATGAGTCCAATCGCTATGGGAATATTAGTTGTTCCTACACTTAAATCATTAATAAAAATAGGGAAATAGGGAAATAAATACCCAATCCCCACACCCATACCCATGGCTAAAAAAATCCAAAAACTTAGGTATTGGTCTAAAAAGGATAATTGCTTTTTCATGGCTTAGGAAATTCGAGAAAATACATATTTAAGTTCTGTGGCTATCTGAATACTGCGCTCCCTGTAAACCCTTTCTTGCTGTGGACTGCCATCGGAGATTTTTGGGTCTTTAAAGGTCAGTCCAATTCGCATTTCTGCCCCAGCAATAAAAGGACAGCCTTGGTCTGCTGCGTCGCAAGTCATAATGGCCGCAAAGTCTTTGGAAGGGTTTAAAGGATGATCTATTTTTTTTGAAAAACCTATGAGCGGTAGGGACCTTTCCGAATAGTGAATAGCATAGATGGGGTTTTCGCCCTCAGCGATAGGGTAAATGTCAAAACCTTGTGCTGCTAAGGTTTTAATTATCATAGGATATAAAGCGGTTGCTTCAGTACCCCCAGAATAACACAACACATGAGGCACTTTATGATAGGCCGCCATAGCCTGGGCCCAAATTTGCGAAAAATGACTTCGCCTAGAGTTGTGGGTGCAAATAAAATGAAGTTTTACTAGTGCTTGTGCCGTTTTCTTTTCTTGAATAAAAACGACCAATAGGTCTAAGATGTTTTTTCGCTCTTCAGAGAGCGTATTCAAGTCTAAGGCCTCAATAGTTTTGTATAATAGGGTGTTCATGCTATTTATAATTAACAACA
>Ga0102896_1000390_pt1 | contig 15092 bp, 12 predicted proteins | sample Colrivmet1554A02_FD_78457 | JGI IMG/M metagenome (GOLD analysis project Ga0102896, IMG submission 78457) | Estuarine microbial communities from the Columbia River estuary - metaG 1554A-02 | ecosystem: Environmental > Aquatic > Marine > Intertidal zone > Estuary | place: USA: Columbia River...
AAAATCCATGGATTCGAACACATAGAATCTATCGCTGATTTCCAACAACAGGTTCCTTTACAAGATTACGATACCCTTGAACCGTATATCCAACAAGCGATTCACGGCGCAAAAGATGTACTTTGGCCAGGCTATACCAAATGGTTTGCAAAAAGTTCAGGCACCACGGGCACTCGCATTAAAACGCTGCCTGTAACAAAAGATAGCCTTGAACACACCCATTATGCCGGTGGAAAAGATTTATTAGCCTGCTATCATCAGAATGTACCTCACCGTAAATTATACTCCAAAAAGCATCTGATTTTGGGCGGAAGTAATAGCCTTCAAAACATTGATCAGCACGCCATTGTTGCGGACCTCTCCGCAATTATAATTGACAACTTACCCATTTGGACTGAATTCCGTAGGGTTCCTGAAAAACAAATCGTATTGCACGCCGATTGGGAAGAAAAACTCCTGCTCATGGCTGAAGCCAGTATGAATGAGGATGTTGCCATCATTGCAGGAGTACCTAGTTGGATGACCACATTTGCTAAAATTCTATTGAAGCATTCCGGAAAGAAAACCCTTAATGAAGTTTGGCCAAATCTAGAACTCTATATACACGGAGGAATGAGCCTTGCACCGTACCAGAAACAACTAGACCATTTAATAGGAAATCCTTCCATGAATTTCGTGGAATCCTATAACGCCTCCGAGGGATATTTTGGATTACAAGATGAATTAAATTCGGATGGCTTGCTGTTGTTAACCGATGCCCAAGTGTATTATGAATTTATTCCAATGGAGTCATTCAAAGGGCTAGAATCATCCCATGTATTAACCCTTGAACAAGTTTCATTGCATGTTGAATACGCGTTGGTAATCTCCACGAGTGCAGGACTTTGGCGCTATATCATTGGCGATACAATCACCTTTACATCGCTTTTACCCTATCGATTTAAAGTAACCGGAAGAACTGCGCATTACATCAATGCCTTCGGTGAAAAAGCGGTGGTGATGCACGTGGAACAAGCCATTAGCGAATGGTCGGCCATGCAACAAATTGAAATCAGCAACTATACCGTAGCTCCTTATTTTGATTTTGAACAAGGGATAGGTGGACATGAATGGGCCATCGAAATCCCTTCAGAAATGGAACTAAATTCTGATGCCGTGTTGCAATTGGACACCTGCATGCGTAAGGTAAATTCAGATTACGATACGAAACGTGCAAACAACCTAAACATGCTCCCACTAAAAATAACGGTGTTGGCGCCTGGCACATTCTTCGCATGGATGAAAAAAAATGGTAAATTCGGTGGTCAACATAAAATTCCACGGGTAATGAATTCCCGTACATACCTTGATGAACTTATTCAATTTGAAGCATAAGATTTACCTCCTATTGATACTATTCGGATCATATTATTCATGGTGCCAAAACTCCACCGTTCACCTTGAATTAAAAAGAACCATAAATATTCCTGAGGGAACAAGCGCTACCTTCCTCGACGGGCAACAGAACGTATATTTTGTGAACAAAGATGAAATTAGCAAATACAGTAACTACGCCACTCCGATTAAACAAAGCATCAAAAAGTGGCAAAGCATCGACGATATAGAATCAATTAACTCCTTAAAAATTGCTGTTTTTTCAAAAAGTCAACAACAACTCTGTTTTCTTGATAACACCCTGAGTGAAAATGGAAATTGCATAAATCTAGACGAACTTGGACTGCTCAATGTGGCGGCACTTGCCACGAGTAAACGCGCAGACATGCTTTGGATGTACGATGAATTAAACAGTAGCCTCGTGCTCTTTAATTTTGTAACTAAAAAAGAAATTCAGCGGGTAGATAACCTTCAAGGAATTTTAGGGATATCCGGTGAAATCACCTTAAATGAAAATGAATATGGCCTCTGGATCAGTTCATCGGATGGTAAAATTTGTCTAATGGATGACTTTATGAATGTGGTTCGTTGTGCATCTGAAACGAATCAAGCTATGATCCCTTATGCCGATGGATTTTTCTTTGTCAATGAAAACCGCTTGTATTACCGTGATTTATTCGAAGGCGTCAACGAAGTTTACAAAATATTCACAACGGAAAACATAAGAGAACTTTATATATCTGGAAATCAGTTAATTACAAGGACACCGAGTGAACTAAATGTGTTTATAATTCAGCCTTGATTCACACGAAATTTCAATCCTAATTTTGTAATTTAGTACCTTAAAATCAAATCAATGCACATTGCAATCGCCGGAAATATTGGTGCTGGGAAAACCACACTAACCAACATGCTTTCAAAACATTACGGATGGGAGACTCATTTTGAAGACGTTGAACAAAATCCGTACTTAAATGACTTTTACGAAGACATGCAGCGATGGTCGTTCAACTTACAAGTGTACTTCTTGAATAGTAGATTTTCTCAAATTCAGGACATTCATTCGCAAGAAAAAACAGTAATTCAAGACCGTACGATTTACGAAGACGCCTATATTTTCGCGCCGAATTTACATTCTATGGGGCTAATGACTACGCGTGATTTTGAGAACTATTTCTCCTTATTTAATCTAATGGATTCGTTTGTTAAAGCACCTGATTTATTGATTTATTTACGTGCTAGCATTCCAACCTTGGTTAGTCACATCCAAAAACGCGGCAGAGACTACGAAGAAAGTATCCGATTGGATTACTTGAAACGCTTGAATGAACGATACGAAGCATGGATTTCTACGTATGATAAAGGCAAGTTACTGATCATTGATATTGACAATAATAACTTCACAGAAAGCCAAGAAGACCTTGGAAGAATCATCAACTCGATTGATGGAGAAATACACGGTTTATTTTGATTTCAACCCAATCACCCATGGTTAACCCGGATCAAAAACCAATGCTTGTAATCACAGGTGCTGCTGGATTTATTGGTTCTTGTCTTCTTGCCGAGTTTACTCGGAAAAATACGCACCACATTATTGCGGTTGATGATTTTTCCATTGAAAACAAACAAGCAAATTTTATTCATACCACGGGGGTAGAATTCATAGATCGCGAAGTGTTTTTAGCCTGGTTTAGTACGAATGCAATGCGTGTTGATGCCGTTCTTCACATAGGAGCTCGTACCAACACCACAGAACAAGACTTGGAAGTTCTTGATCATTTGAACCTACGCTATTCAATACACATATGGGAACTTTGCACTGAACATCAAATCCCAATGATTTATGCTTCTTCTGCAGCGACTTATGGAAACGGTGAACATGGTTATACGGATGATCATGCCTTAATCCCATCGTTGAAACCTATGAATCCCTATGGACAATCCAAGCAAGATTTTGATTTGTGGGTATTAGCACAAGAAAAAACGCCACCCTTCTGGGCTGGATTGAAGTTCTTTAATGTATACGGACCCAATGAATATCACAAAGGCAGAATGGCGTCCGTCGTGATGCACACCTTCAATCAAATTCAAGCGACGGGTAGCATGAGCCTTTTCAAATCACACAAAGCAGATGTTGCTGACGGTTATCAATCCAGGGATTTTGTGTATGTGAAGGATGTTGTACGTGTGATTGTGTTTTTATTAGAGCAAAAGCCGAAATCCGCAATTTACAACTTGGGTTCTGGGGAAGCGAATCCCTTTATTGATCTGGCTCGATTCACCTTTGAGGCCATGGGTAAGGAATCAAATATCTCGTTCATTGACACACCCATCGATATTCGGGACACCTATCAATACTACACCTGTGCTGGAATGGATAAATTGCATAACGCAGGATATCCACACGCATTTCATTCCTTAAAAGAGGGAGTTTATGATTATGTTCAATCCTATCTATTACCTCATCGGTATTACTAACGAAGCTTAAAGCATTTACGGCCCCTACCTAGGCGAACGCTTACCATCCCACCGGCATACACATACCAATCCTTTGTGGTTGGATTACCGCGATACCCGTTGCGCGAACCATCAAGGCTTTGATTGGATAGTGCCGCAGCGGTTTCTCCAGAATATTGAGCCAATACAGAAGGATCAACATAGGTAGCTGATTTCACATCATCCATATAATCAGTAAAGGTTTTTCGAATTCCTAAATCAATGTTAAAGGTTACTCGTTTACCGATTTGGGCCTTGGCTCCTATACCAATTGGAACACATAATTGAAAATTACTATAGGTTCCTTTTTTATTCAACACGGTGCCTTGTCCTTCGGTACCCAATGGCCTCAATTCTATATCCTCTCCATTGATGGTTGTTTTAGGATTCATATAAAAACCACCCAACTGCGTTAAAAAATAAGCCGTACCCTGAATTTGCTTTTGTCCATTTTTACGTCCAAAATAAAAAGGCGCAAAGTAGAATTCAACACCCGCAGCAAGTTCTTTAATATCTGAATGAAAATTTAGATTTCGATTCACTAAGATTGAATTCGATGAATTTTTATCGTCGGCTTCTATACTTCCTTGCAAATACGATAAACGCAGTGCCATTCGAGAATGTAAGTTATAGCGATACATTAAACTAAATGCCCACTGACTGTTTTTAAAGGGCATGAATGGATTTAAATCGCCAATATAATAGACTTGCCCTACCGAAATCCCTAATTCAGATTGAGATAAAAAGGTAGCTTGTTGCGCATGAATCTGACGCAACCCAAGGAGTAAAAAAACCAATAAAATCAACTTATTCCGCATATTCCCAATGTGCGATTCTGTGATCGTCGGAAGCAGTAACGAAAGAATGTGCATTTTGTTGCACCAATTGATTTACCGATTGCCGATGAAATGTTATTTTTTGAAGCGGTTTAAGCGTTTCCATTTCCCAGACCTTGATTGATTTATCTCTACTGCAGGAAACGATACGCTTATGTATTTCTTGTAGTCCATACACTACCCCACGATGCGCTGGGATGGAATGAATGCATTCTTGACCGTTCCACACCCTAATATGACCATCCTTTCCGCCTGAAATCAACTGATTTGTTGACGTAAACAGCAAGGAATTCACGCCATCCTCATGGGCATGCCAACGAACATTGACGGTATAATTGATCACATCAAAGGAAACGAGTTCACCGTCTTTAGCACCAAGATAGCAACATTGGTTGTGCGGATCATAGACCATTGCACGGATCTTATCGGTGCATACGTATTCAATAAATATCCAATCCAATCGCAAAAAATCTAAAATGGCTAAGCGACCAGATCCAAGTCCAATGTACAATTCCGAGGTATTAAACGAATACAAGGTGAACACACTATCGCCGGTGAAGTGATATTCAAATAATATGTTGCGATTAATGGGATTGATTAAATAAAATTCTCCGTTTAAATAGCCAATCGCCAACAATTCCGGCGAGATTGCCCACAATGAAATAGGAGAAACCTCACTGCGTACAGTGAAGGGTTGAATAATTCCATTCGAAAGATCGATTGATTTAACCGTTTTATCCGAAGAGCCGGTGAATACTATATTCTCAGAATTTGCCAGTGCATACACTGGACCTTCATGTAGCTTGTATTCTGACTTCAGTACAAACACAGGTATTTATTCTTCAGAATCTTCAACGACCTCATTCTCATCGTTCACTTGTTTCAAACGATCAGCGTAATCTTGCGGTAAAAAATCGAAAAACGTATCCCCTCTTAAGCCTAAGCGAAGGCATTCCAATGGAATCATATCATTTGGTGCAATATTTCCAAGATTAACATTCGCACCAAACAACTTAATGAACCACACCTGTTGATTTTTTTGTGGAGCCTCCCAAAGTATCTGTGTAGGATCAACGCGAGCAATGATGTGATTTATAAGTAAGGTGTGAGCGGTTCCATTTGGTCTGAATACACCCACATTTCCAGCTTCACGTCCTTCCGCGATTACCTTCCAAGAACCTGCATCCAATTCAGCTTTCATCCAACTCACCCATTTGAACGGAGAAACAATTATTCCAGAATCTTTAGACCCCACCTCAGATAATACGGTGCGTGATTTAGACATCGATTTTATCAGCTTGCACTTTTCTTTGTGCGGAATTATAATCGAACCATCTGATATTTCAACCAAATCCAAATCTAAGCGATCCAGCAAGCGCTGATAATCGTCAACACAACCACGCGCATAGAACGCTTCGAACAGCGTCCCACCCAGGTAGGGACGAATGCCTGCCTCTTTATATAATTTGATTTTATCCTCTAGGTTATTGGTTACATAAGATGTTCCGAACCCAAATTTTACTAAATCTGTTAGGTGAGCCGATGCTTCAAGAAAGTGTTCTGTTTCACGAAGACCCATTCCTTTGTCCATCATCATAGTAACTCCCTCGTTACGAGGTTTTTGAGGACGTTCCGGTATAAACGGAAGTGTAAAATTACTCATGCAGCAAAGTTACAAAATCTTTGTGATATTGAAGTGCCGGATTCCATTCCAGAATCAATGACGCTTGAGATTTATCTACAGCAACAAGCGAGGAAAAAAGCATGAGTGCTTCCGGCATTCGATTCAAATGAATTAAGGTATGCGTAAACAATAGAACATATTCTGGATTGTGTTCCAATTCCATCTGAAAATCCTCCAATAATTCAAGCGCTTCTAGGGGATGTTGACTCAACAAGAAAAACACATAATCACGCAAGATTTCTTCGTCTTCCCAATCCAGCGCGATAGATTTAGCGAAGTAAAAACGCGCTTGTTCAATATCTTCAACTTTCTGATATGCATTCGCTAGAACCAAATTAATGGAAGCATTCAAGGGGTCACAATCTAAGGCTTTTTGTATGATGCCAATCGCTTCTTTGGTTTTACCTTGGATATCGGTAATAATCCCAATGCCCAACCATGCTTCATAGATAGTTGGATCAAATTCTAAACTAAGACGGTAATAGTTTAATGCAATGTCGTATTCTTTTAATTGCTCATGTGCCTCTCCTAAATAGCACAAAGCCATGGGGTCATCACCTTCTAAACTTAACACGGTTTTAAACCGCTCAATGGCTTGGTAATATTTACCTAAGGACAAATATGCATTTCCCATATTAAAATGAGATGGTGCAAATTAATCAAAAATCAGAATAGAATAGTCGTATGCCCAGATCGCCTTTTCAAAATTCTCTATTTTCGAATAGGCATTTCCTAAATTATACCATGCCATATTCGCAAACGGATTCTCTTCGATATACTTTAAATAGGTATCAATTGAATCCTGAAATCTACCCACGCGATCATAGGTAAATCCTAATTCATACAACAAGGATTCTGATGTCGGGTTTACGGAAAGTCCTTTAGTTAATACCTCTATACTTCCATCCATGTCTTTCAATTTCTGGTAGGCAAAGGAAATATCGAGATAAATTTCGATTTGATCCTCCTTATCCGCTAAAGGAAGTGCCATGGATAAATAATGTATCGCTGACGTATAATCTTCCATTTGACTGAAGATTGTACCGTAGGTAACCCATACCTCAAATCGCGGCAAACCGGTCTGTTCAAGAGTAGAAAGTAACGATAACGACTCGCTAAACGATTTCAAACCACTAAGGGCTTGTGCAATGCGTAATTTAAAGATTGGATTGTAACTGAAGTTTATGTCGGCCATTTCAGCCGCCCTTTTGGCTTTTTTAAAATCCCCTTCGGCAAAATAATGATCAATTATTGCCTCCATGCGATCACTGTCGATAAATCCTAGGGTACTACCTGATAAAAAAGATTCGAACAGCGCTAAATCTCCCCGCAGTTGACCATCAAATTGTGCATCATCATCGTCCTCGAACATGTTCTAATCGCTTTTAAGCGAATGTAGGGGATTCACATCGGGTCACCTAAAAGTTGACTCCTTACTTTTCAACAAAATGGTGTGGGTTGTTGAAAAGTGATTTACAACAGGGAAGCGATAATTTTATCCATGGTAAATCCATCTGCTTCGGCCTTGTAATTACGTACCAAGCGGTGACGTAGAATCGGGGCTGCAACTGCTTTCACATCCTCGATATCCGGAGAAAACTTACCGTGCAAGGCTGCGTGACATTTCGCACCCAATATCAAATATTGTGAGGCACGGGGTCCTGCTCCCCACGTAATGTACTTCTTAGTCAATTCATGAACAAATGGAGAATTGGCTCTTGTTTTCGCAACTAATTTAACGGCATATTCCAAGACATTATCAGCCACAGGAATCCGTCGAATCAAGGCTTGATAATCTAATATTTCTTCGCCTGAAATCACTGAATTTACTTCTATTTTTAAATCGGAGGTTGTTGCTTTAACGATGGTCAATTCATCTTCAAACACTGGATAATCCACCCAGACATTAAACATAAATCGGTCTAATTGCGCCTCAGGCAAGGGGTACGTTCCTTCTTGCTCAATGGGATTCTGTGTAGCCAGTACAAAGAATGGCTTTGGCAAAACATAACTAGTTCCCGCGGCAGTAACTCTGCGCTCTTGCATCGCCTCGAGTAAAGCGGATTGCGTTTTAGGGGGTGTACGATTGATCTCATCGGCAAGCACCATGTTTGTAAAAAGTGGACCTTTAACGAACTTAAAATTTCGAGATTCATCTAAAATTTCAGAACCAACAATGTCAGAGGGCATCAAATCCGGGGTAAACTGAATCCGATTGAACCCGATTCCAAGGGCACTAGAAATGGTGTTCACTAATAAGGTTTTTGCTAAACCAGGAACCCCAATAAGCAAACAATGTCCACCAGAAAACATTGAAAGTAACACTTGATCAACTACATCGTCTTGACCGACTATCACCTTATGAATTTCCGCTTTAAGTTTCTTATAGCTAGCACTTAATGCTAACAATTTCTCTGAATCATTCATCGTCTTATTTATTTAACCATTGATGCTGAAAGGGACAAGCACTAAATTCCGAATCCACTCGAATGTAAGCATTTCCAAGTTTGGAATCAACCCACTCGTTCAAAATGCGTGTACGTTTGTCGTTTTCTGCAGCTTGCTTTATGAGCGCATAATCATCAGTCAAGTTTGCCTTGTGTGCAGGAATTCGTTTCATTAATCGGACAATACGAATCCCTTGTTCCCTTGTCATAAAATCCATATAGAGATTCGGTTGGGTAACATCCCCTTCTTCCATGGCATCCGTAAGAAGATAAATCTGTTGATCAATTTCATTTAAATCACTCATATCCCACATTTGAGATGCGTTTTTCGGATTAGTAATGATTCCTTTATTTTGTTTCGTAGACGCATCATTTGAAAAACGTGCTACCGCTTGCTCCCACGTTAGCTCATTCATTTTTAGCATTCGATAACAGGAATCCATCCGTTGAGAGGCTCGATTTACCGCCTTAATACTAAACTCCGGACGTATCAGAATGTGTAAACACACAAAATCCTCTCCGGCACGAGAAATCAACTTAATGATATGGTATCCAAATTCTGTTTCAATAATATCAGAAATCTCATTGGGTTTAAGTTTAAATACCGTTGACTCAAATTGAGGAACCATCATCCCTTTAGTCGCAGCAATTTTACCTCCCAGGGGGGCGCTTCCGGGATCCATAGAATACAAGCGCGCTATAGATTCAAACGATTTACCTGAAACTACGATTTCATTTCTTAAACCGACTAACTTATCATAGGCAGTTTTTTTATCCTCCTTGGTGATTTCTGGATAAATAACGATTTGCTGAAATCCGAGCTGCATGTTTATGAATGGGATACTGTCCGCTGGGAGTGCTTTAAAAAAAGAAGCGACTTCCTTGGGCGTAACGCTTAGTCCACCTGTTATTGTAACACGCATTTCATCAGCAAGCATTTTAGAACGAATGGATTCGCGAAATTTATCTTTAATCTCACTGTACGTCATCCCATAAAATTCTTCAAGCTTTTGTCGCCCGCCCATTTGTTGTTGAATTAAGCGCAAGCGATTTTCCATATCCGCATCTACTTGTTCATCGGCGATAATGACACTGTCTAATTTAGCTTGATTGACCAAGACCTGTTCAACCATCAACTCTTCAAGCATCCGGCAATGAAAGGAGGAATCGATTTCAATCTTTGCCTCCTTTGCCTGCATTTCTTGAACTTTCAAGTCAGAAAGCAAGATAATATTATCGCCAATTTGAGCCGCAATTTTATCTAATACAACAGGCTGTGCATTTAAAACCGATAGACAGCAAAAAGCGAGGAAAAAGAAAAATATTCTCATTATTTCCCAAGGTTGTAAAGCACTTTTTTATTGACTTTAACTTTGTATTTTGCGGTTAAGCTATCCAACCAATTCTTCTCTAAGAAATTTTGATAATCTGATGTTGCTGAACCTTTTGCTTCGCTAAATTCTTTCTTCATTACCGGAAGCATATTGGTCACCTTAACCACATACAACTTCCCTTCAAATTCATAGGCTTTATTTACGCCCATGCTTAGGGATTTACCTTTTAAAAACGCCGTGGTTTCTGGATCGAACTTATTCATTTTAACTTTCAAATTCAATTCAGTATCCTTATTTACCTTCTCGATTACATGCTTAGAAGTTACGGTATCATTTACAATCATTGAAGCTACCTCGTTGGCAACACCAAGATTTAAACATTCATAAACTGTTGCCTCTATTCGTGCCGGCCACATGTACTTATCACGGTTACTTAGGAAATAGGTACGCAACCCCGCTGTATCCTTTACCGCTTTATTCCATACTTTATCCGACATAACCTCATATAACAAAATACCGTCATGATATTCATTTATTAAGGCCTTGTAATCTGGGTATTTTGCTGGTAGCAATAATTCTTCATACTCTAGGATTGCCGCTTTCTCCCAGTTTCTGTATTGAGAAGCAATGGTCATTTTAGATTCGTCCTTTTTAAGGGCCCGGTAATTTTTCTCTAAGTATCTGGCAAACTTTTGCTGACCAAAATCAACACCGTCCAACGTGAACAAGGTTTTATTTGATTTTAACTCACTTGCATTCCATTTCCCCATATAGTATGTTGAATCTAGATTTGCCTCAAACCATGCTAAATTTTCTTTTGGTCCAGCAGTGTATTTATACTTTGCCTTAAGTTTTCTAACAAAAGAATCTTGCGTTTTCTTTGAGCGTTCATCCTTATTGACTTTGGTTTGAAGTTCCTTCTTCATGGTTTCAAAGCCGGCAACATCCTTGCGCTCAAGACGCTTGATGATATGATATCCATAGTTTGTTTTTACTGGCGCACTAAACTCACCATCAACTTTGATTGCAAAAGCAGCTTCTTCAAATTCTGGAACCATACGTTGCGTTGTACCTGAACCAAACATCGGAAGCTCTCCTCCTTTTTTACTTGTTCCTGGATCATCGGAATACATAGCTACCATTTCTTCCCATTTGGCACCATCCGTTAACTTTTGATAGATTTCGTCTACTTTCTTCTTTGCATTATCCTTTGTTGCTTGATCGGCATCTTTAGCCACACTGATCATTAAGTGTGCTGTTTTAATGGAACCTCGTGATGGACGCAACCCTGTAGTTTTAAGGATGTGATAGCCGAAACGTGTTCGGAATGGAGCAGATACCGTTCCAACAGCCGTTTTATATGCCATATCCTCAAACGGATATACCATTTGAAATGCGGTAAAATACCCTAAATCGCCGCCGTTTGTCGCCGCTGATGGGTCATCGGAACCGTTCTTCATTTTGGCTACCGATGCAAAATCTTCCCCTTTATCGATTCGTGCTTTAAGTGCAAGAATTCGGTTGTACGCTGCAAGCGTATCTGCAGGCGTTGCGGAAGGATCTAATTTAACTAAGATATGAGAACATCGTACCTCATTCACTGTTCGGAAATAGGCCTCGCGCACTAGGCTATCGTTTTGAGCAGAATCGATTAAATAAGGAATGGCTAATTGTCGCTTATATCCTTCAAACTCTCGCTTAAGTTTTGGAATGGTATCATATCCTAAGGCCTCTGCTTCGATCACTTTCAATTTAAACTTCTTGAATAAATCCATATACTCATCCATAGATGCCTGGTCGTATTTTGGATTCGGATTATTTTTCAAATAAATCTGCAAGAATTCACTTTTCGTGATTTTTTCTCCATTCACCTTTAGAATAACTGGATCTTTTTGACCAAAGGCCACGGAAAAAACAAGTGTTAAAATTCCAAATACTACTTTTTTCATATGTCTTTAACTGTTTATTTTAAACTATAATTCGGTGCTTCACGTGTTATGGTTACGTCATGCGGGTGAGATTCTCGTACACCAGCGGATGTGATTCTAACAAAACGAGCACCTTTCAAATCAGCAATGGTTTTTGCACCGCAATACCCCATTCCTGCGCGAAGTCCACCCGTAATTTGGTACATCACTTCAAGCAATTGTCCTTTAAATGGAACCCGACCGGATATCCCTTCTGGAACTAATTTCTTCAAATCCTCTTCCCCTGCCTGAAAGTAGCGATCTTTTGATCCTTTCTGCATCGCTTCCAGAGAACCCATTCCTCGGTAGGTTTTAAATTTTCGTCCTTCATAAATAATGGTTTCACCGGGAGATTCTTCCACCCCAGCAAACATTCCACCAAGCATCACACTATCCGCACCGGCAGCAATGGCTTTTACAATATCCCCGGTATAGCGAATTCCACCATCAGCAATAACAGGTACACCGGTGCCTTCAACAGCCTTAGCAACCTCATTGATGGCGGTTAACTGAGGAACACCAACGCCTGCAATAACGCGGGTGGTACAAATAGATCCTGGACCAATCCCAACTTTCACCGCATCGGCTCCAGCCTCAACTAAAAATCGGGCGGCATCAGCGGTTGCAATATTCCCTACAACAACCTCTAAGGTTGGGTAAAGGGATTTAATATCTTTCAATTGTTTCACAACACCGATGGTGTGTGCATGTGCCGTATCAATAACGATCGCATCTACCCCTGATTCAACAAGTGCTTTAACACGGTCCATGGTTTCGTCTGCGATACCAACGGCGGCAGCGACTCTAAGTCGACCTAAATTATCTTTACACGATAGGGGGTGTTCTTTTACTTTAATAATGTCACGGTAAGTAATTAACCCGATTAATCTGCCTTCCAAATCAACTACAGGCAACTTCTCAATTCTATTTTGCTGCAGAATGGTTTCAGCCGTAGCTAAATCCGTACCGTCTTTGGTAGTAATTAAATTCGCAGAAGTCATAACCTCAGCGATTGGTTTCGATAGCTCACGCTCAAAACGTAAATCACGGTTTGTTACAATTCCTTTTAAACACCTAATTTCATCTACAACTGGAATTCCTCCAATGCTATTTTCCTTCATTAAGGCCAAGGCATCACCCACCGTAGCTGATTCCGATAAAGTGATGGGATCAATGATCATCCCACTTTCTGAGCGCTTTACTTTCCTCACTTCTATTGCTTGTTCCGCAATACTCATGTTTTTGTGTACTACTCCAATACCTCCTTGTTGAGCAATCGCTATAGCCAACCGGTGTTCCGTTACGGTATCCATGGCAGATGAAACTACCGGGGAGTTCACTACTATATTTCTAGAAAAACGGCTTTGTAAAATTACTTCTCGCGGTAAAACCTGAGAAAAAGCTGGAACTAACAAGACGTCATCATAGGTGAAGCCTTCAGTAATTTGGGTGAGATTATTCAATGACATGTGTGAATCTAAAGCAATAAATTCTCGCAAAAATAAGAAATTTCAGGGGATTTTTTAAGTGAAATCTCCTTGAAATGTTAATTAAATTAAAATGACCGATTTCCTGCCGTTTTTTCACTAATCTTGTACTCTATGAAATGGCTACCTTTTTTATTCTTATCCTTGTTATGCCATTCTTTTAAGGCGCAACGAACGGTTGTTGACACCTCAAAAATTCTACAAATTTCAGGTGTAATCATTGCCGAAGACAACTTGGAACCCCTACCCTACACCACCGTTTGGAATCGTTCCATTCGTAAAGGTGTAATTTCTGATTACTATGGTTTTTTTACCATGGTTTCATTTCCTGGCGACACACTGGTCTTTAATTTCTATGGGTACTCAAGCTCTACCTACATCATACCTGATACCTTAAGTGAAAACCGATATAGCATTGTCCATATGATGCAAGCCGACACCTTAAACATGCCTGAAGTTGTTGTTCACCCTTGGCCTTCACGGGATGAATTTGCTCGATATTTTGTTGAAATGAAACCTTATGATGACGCCATGCGCAGAGCGCAGCGCGAATTATCAGGTGAATCCTTGGCTTTTGTTGCTGCAAAAATGAGCAACGACGCTTCCTTGGCTTATGGCTATGCCCAAAATCAACGCCTTACCAAACTGTACACAAACGGTCAATTACCGTCGAACAATTTATTCAATCCGTATGCATGGGCCAAACTAGTTCAGGATTGGAAAGCTGGAAAGCTTGGTCGTCAATGATGTTGCGGGTAACACAAGAAATATTTCTCGACTGGATGCGCTAAAGCTGAGATATTCAGGTTGTCTGACGCTTTTGCCAAATCGATTACTTCTCCATTTTTCATCAATAAATTGATGTTTTGCTTATCATTAGTGTAGGCTTTATTCATCAATAAATCGTGGTACACTAAATCATCTAAGCCTTCCGAATCAATATTAAAGTGATTGCGAACCAATTCCTTCTCAAGGGAAATTCGGTCAACTGGAAACTGTTGTTTTGAAATTTCAATCTTAAATAAGTTGCGATTCACTAACCCACTGCACAAGAGCGACAAAATTCGGTCCTCATGATGCTGCCAGACTTTGATAGCACCCCAAATATCGTAATCATCCAATTGCGCGAAGGCATTCAAGTATTTAGGATCTGATTTAAAATCATTTAAGGTCACATCTCGTTGCAAGAACAAGGTCAAGGCCGGAGATGCAAAAAGCGGTACTCCTTGTTTAGCCAAATGCTTTGCTCTTCGTAGGGCATGAATCAACATATGTTCTGCGGCCACCACCGTTTTGTGAAGATACACCTGCCAATACATTAAACGCCGGGCAACAATAAACTTTTCTACCGAATAAATCGCCTTTTCTTCTAGCACCAAATTACCATCATGAACGGCAAGCATCTCAATAAGCCGATCCGAACCGATAATCCCCTCGCTTACACCGCTATAAAAACTATCGCGATTC
>Ga0102896_1000391_pt1 | contig 15085 bp, 8 predicted proteins | sample Colrivmet1554A02_FD_78457 | JGI IMG/M metagenome (GOLD analysis project Ga0102896, IMG submission 78457) | Estuarine microbial communities from the Columbia River estuary - metaG 1554A-02 | ecosystem: Environmental > Aquatic > Marine > Intertidal zone > Estuary | place: USA: Columbia River...
AAATATGAGGGCTTTAAACGCAATATTGACTTTTTGCAGAACCAAAAATTTTAAATTCGTTGGGTTGATTTTTTTCTTAAAGCAAGATTTTATTTCAATGGATTAACATTTTCTTAATATATTTGGAATTAACCTAAACAATACACACAAAAAAGCTTACCAGCTATGTGTTTTTAAAAGCGATAAATTTTATGAATGAATTAGCTACGTTAGATATTGCAGTGATACTTGTCTATCTATTGGGAATTGTAATTTACGGAATCTCTAAATCTAAGCGAAGTAGTTCAGAAGACTATTTTTTAGGGGGTAGAACCATGACATGGCCTATTGTAGGGATCGCTTTATTTTCTGCCAATATATCTAGTTCTACTTTGGTAGGTTTGGCTTCAGATGCCTTTCAGACCAATATAAATGTATACAACTATGAGTGGTATGCAGTGGTAGTGCTCATTTTCTTTGCCATATTCTTTTTGCCTTTTTACATTAGATCTGGGGTGTATACCATGCCAGAATTTTTAGAGCGCAGGTATGATAAAAAATCCAGGTATTATTTTTCTTTTATTACCATCCTTGGAAATGTTATGGTAGACACAGCTGCTGGATTATATGTAGGTAGCATAGTACTAAAGTTGTTATTTCCTGAAGTGAGCTCGACTATTATTATCATTATACTTGCTGTTGCAGCAGCAGCATATACCATACCTGGAGGCTTAAATTCTGTAATTCAAACGGAGGTTATTCAAGCCGTTTTGTTGGTTATAGGATCCTGTTTATTGACTTTCTTTGCTTTCGAAGAACTCGGAGGGGGTTGGGACGCCATGATGTCTCAGTTAGACAATATGCTTGCCGCAGGAGAGGTTAATTTTGGAAACCGTTTGGCGGAAGGTAAATTTATTCCTGCCAATAGTGGAGAGGTCTTTAGTTTAGTACGTCCCAATAATGACGACTTTATGCCTTGGTGGGGACTACTCACAGGAGTACCTTTATTAGGATTCTATTTCTGGGCCAACAACCAGTTTATGGTACAAAGGGTGCTGGGTGCAAAAAACCTGAATCACGGAAGATGGGGCGCCTTGTTTGCGGGCCTTTTAAAATTACCAGTTATTTTTATCATGATAGTGCCTGGAGTATTGGCGCTGTTACTTTTTAATGACTTAGATATTTCTTCATTAAATTACCCAGTGGGCGACGGTATTTGCGCAAATTTATCTGATTGTCCTAACCTGACATATCCTGTGTTGTTGTTTAAATTATTACCTACAGGTGTTTTAGGATTGGTTGTAGCTGGTTTATTGGCAGCCATGATGTCTAGTGTTTCTGCTACGTTCAACTCAGCTTCTACCTTAATTACAATGGACTTTGTAAAGCAGTTTAGACCAGAACTCACCTCCAAACAATTGGTCAGAGTGGGTCAGATAGCTACGCTAGTTCTTGTAGTCTTAGCCTCTGCTTGGGTGCCTTTTATTGAGAAAGTAAGTGATTCATTATGGGGCTATTTGCAATTGGTGATTGCCTTTACTTCTCCACCTGTAGTGGCTGCATTTGTGTTGGGTTTATTCTGGAAACGTGCTAACGCACATGGTGCTTTTGCCAGTCTTATGGCTGGAGGTGCATTTGCTATTTTCATGATTGTTTCTGCCTCAATTGATTTAGTGCCCTCATTAAATGAATTTCATTTCCTGGCAAAAGCCAATCTATTGTTTGTCATTGCTGTTGTTGTTCATATTGTGGTGAGCTTAGCCACCGGATTGCCAGAGGCCCAAAAAGTGGCAGACTATACTTACAAAAAAGCCATTTATACCGCTGAAACTATTGAACTGAAGGCTTTGCCTTGGTTTAAAAATTACAGAATACTCTCTATTATTTTACTGATTGCAACCACTATTCTTGTTGGTTTTTTCTGGTAAATATAGCTATAAACACAAACTAAAGAAGGATGCAATTTGTCATAAGTTGCATCCTTTTTCAATGATAATTCACGAATAATACCCTTACCTTTGTGGGATAAATAAGCCACTATGAGCAAACAAAAAATTAGGAGAGAAGCATTGGTGTATCATGCCAAGCCTCAACCTGGAAAGATTAAGATTGTTCCTACTAAACCTTACGCTACTCAAAGAGATTTGGCCTTAGCCTACTCTCCAGGCGTAGCAGCGCCTTGTCTAGAAATAGAGAAAGATCCTGAAAATGTTTATAAGTACACTGCCAAAGGTAATTTGGTAGCTGTTATTACCAATGGAACAGCGGTACTTGGTTTAGGAGATATAGGGCCTATGGCGTCCAAGCCAGTGATGGAAGGGAAGTGTTTGCTATTTAAGATTTTTGCAGACATTGACAGTATAGATATAGAATTAGACACAAAGGACATAGAGACTTTTATTCAAACAGTTAAAACCATTGCGCCTACTTTTGGTGGAATTAACTTAGAAGATATTAAAGCTCCCGAAGCTTTTGAAATTGAAAGAAGGTTAAAGGAAGAATTAGATATTCCTGTCATGCATGACGACCAACATGGGACGGCTATAATCTCTGCAGCGGCACTTCTAAACGCTTTAGATTTGGCGGAGAAGTCTATTGATAAGGTGCGTATTGTGATCAGTGGTGCTGGAGCTGCGGCAGTATCTTGCACAAAACTATATAAAGCCTTTGGTGCAAAAGCAGAAAACATTGTCATGTTAGACAGTAAAGGCGTGATCAGAAAAGACAGGCCTAATTTGTCCTCAGAGAAAGAGGAGTTTGCTACAGCAAGAAAGATAGACACCTTGGATGAAGCTATGGAAAATGCAGACGTTTTTGTGGGACTATCTGTGGCAGACATTGTGACCCCGTCTATGCTTACTTCCATGGCAGACAACCCTATTGTCTTTGCTATGGCCAATCCAGATCCTGAGATTGATTACAAATTGGCTATGGATACCAGAAAAGATATTATTATGGCCACTGGTCGTTCGGACCATCCCAATCAAGTGAATAATGTATTGGGTTTTCCATTTATATTTAGAGGCGCTTTAGATGTTCGTGCTACAAAAATTAATGAGGCTATGAAAATGGCTGCAGTGAAAGCTTTGGCAGATTTGGCTAAAGAACCTGTTCCAGAGCAAGTTAATATTGCTTATGGAGAAACTAGATTGGCTTTTAGTAGAGAATATATTATTCCAAAGCCTTTTGATCCAAGGCTTATTTCTGAAATTCCTCCTGCCATTGCTAGAGCAGCTATGGAGAGTGGTGTGGCTAAAGAGCCCATTGAAGATTGGGATAAATACAAAGAGGCCCTTATGCAACGCTCTGGGAATGACAACAAAATAGTGCGTCTCCTACATACAAGGGCTAAAATGAACGCTAAGAAAATTGTTTTTGCTGAAGCCGATCATTTAGACGTATTAAAAGCGGCTCAAATTGTCTATGATGAAGGGATTGCTATTCCAATTCTTTTGGGTAACAAAGCCATTATAGAAGAATTAAAAGCAGAGATTGAATTTGAGGCAGATTTAGACATCATAGATCCTACTGATAATGCTACCCGTGCTCAGCGAAATGCTTATGCTACCTCTTATTGGGAACAGAGAAGAAGGACAGGGGTAACCCAGTATCAGGCAGAAATTAAAATGCGTGAGCGCAATTATTTTAGCGCTATGATGGTGCTAATGGGAGATGCAGACGGAATGATTTCAGGGTATTCAAGGGCTTATCCGACCGTTGTAAAACCAATCCTTGAGGTCATTGGTAGGGCCAATAAAGTGAAACGTGTAGCTACGACCAATATTATGATTACGGAGCGAGGACCAATGTTCTTATCAGATACCTCCATTAATATAGATCCTTCTGCAGAAACCATAGCGGAGATTGCTCAAATGACGGCCAATGTGGCCAAGACTTTTGGTTTTGAATCTGTCACAGCCTTACTGTCTTACGCCAATTTTGGTTCTTCTTCACACCCCAATGCAAATAAAGTAAAGCAGGCAGTACGTATTTTACATACGGAGAGTCCAGACTTAATAGCAGATGGGGAGGTGCAAATGGATTTTGCGCTGAACAAAGTGTTGCACCAAGAGAAATTTCCTTTCTCTAAATTGGCAGGGAAAAAAGTGAATACCTTAATTTTTCCAAACCTAGAATCTGCAAATATTACTTACAAACTCATGAAAGAACTCAATGGTGCAGACTCTATAGGGCCTATCATGATGGGGTTAAGGAAATCTGTCCATATTTTGCAATTGGGCGCTAGTGTAGACGAAATTGTCAATATGGCTGCGGTAGCTGTAATAGATGCACAAGAAAGGGAAAAAAGAAAGCGTGCTAAAATGGCTAAATCGTAACAGATGATCACACACCTCAGGGGTAAATTAGTTGAAAAAAATCCCACAGAAATTGTGGTGGAATGTGGTGGTGTAGGCTATTTGGTTCATATTTCACTACATACCTATTCCTTGTTGCCTTCTGAGGAAGCGGTGTCTATTTACACCCATTTACAGGTTAAAGAAGACAGCCACAGCCTCTATGGTTTTATGGAAGTTTCTGAACGGGCTATTTTTAGGTTACTTATCTCCGTCTCAGGAATTGGGGCCAATACAGCCAGAACCATGCTTTCATCATTGTCACCAGAGGAATTGAGAGACGCCATAGCAGCAAGTAATGTAGGAACCATACAATCTGTTAAAGGAATTGGACTAAAAACAGCCCAGCGTGTTATTATTGAACTCAAAGATAAAATCCTTAAAATTTACGATTTAGAAGAACTTTCTAATCCTTTAGACAATACAAATAAAGAAGAAGCGTTATCTGCATTGGAAGTACTTGGCTTTGCTAGAAAGCAATCTGAAAAGATGGTAGAGAAAATTTTAAAAGCAAGCCCAAGCCTCTCAGTAGAAGATATTATTAAGCAGACGCTAAAAGGTTTGTAACACTTTTGAAGACCTATTTTTTAAAAAAGAATTTGAAACAAATAAAGCCCATTTTTTTTGGGCTCTTTTGTTTGCTTTTTTTTCAAACAAACGGCTTATTTGCCCAAAAAAAATCACTGCCGTTTACTCCCTTAGACACCATTGCTGTTCAAGACAGTACCCTATTTAAATCTAAAGGAAACTTACAGTTGCCTTTGCCTGCTTCATTGATTAGCAAATACCAATACAACGAGCTCCTTCAAGTCTATGAACTTGTAGGTGGCCTGTCTGGCTATCAATTTGACCTTCCATTAGTACTTTCTCCAAAGGATTATTGGGCCATGGTAGAAAAAGAAAATATTCAGGCCTATTTTAAGGAGAAAATAGCCGCTATGAGCGGAGATCAAAATGCGGCAGATTTATCTGTTAGAAACCTTTTGCCCACATTTAGCCTGCAAAATGACCTGCTAAAAACTATTTTTGGGGGAGACGAGATTAGCTTTGACGCCCAAGGATCTGTTGGAGTAGATATGGGCATTTTATGGCAGAAAAATGACAATCCCGCACTGTCTCCAAGAAACAGAAGCAATTTGTCTTTTGATTTTGAGCAGCAGATTAGTTTAAATCTAATGGGAAAAATTGGAGAGCGGCTTTCAGTGAATGCAAGTTATGATACTCAGGCTACCTTTGATTTTCAAAACCTGATTAAAATTGCCTACGTGCCTCCTACAGTGAAGGACGTGGTGGGTGTTGCACCAGATGAATTGTTAGACAATGCAAAAAACACCTTGGGACAAACAAGGCTAGGAGGCTTGGCTCAATCTGCCCAAAACCAAGGACTGCTCGAAGATCCCTCTGCGGTTAATACACTCAATGCGGCCAAAGACCAATTTTTTAATCCAAACGCAGACAATATTTTAAGGAATATTGAAGTGGGTAATGTGAATATGCCCCTCAACAGTAGTTTAATTACTGGAGCACAAAGTCTTTTTGGGGTAAAGACACAGTTACAATTTGGTCGCACCCAAATTACTGCAGTACTCTCTGAACAACGCTCTCAAAATAGTTCTGTGATGGCTAGAGGTGGCGGAACCCTTACAGATTTCTCCATAACAGCACTAGATTATGAAGAGGACAAGCATTTTTTCTTGTCCCATTTTTTTAGAGACCAATACGACCAAGCATTAGCAGATTACCCATTTGTCAACAGCCAGGTGCAAATAACCAGAATAGAAGTTTGGGTAACCAACCGCTCCCAACAAACACAAAATATTAGAAATGTAGTGGCCCTTCAAGATTTAGGAGAAGCTGCTATAGAAAAAACAAGAATGGGGCGTTTGGGTGTGCCTGCTTCAGGCTTTATTTATACTACGGAAGCGAGCTTGTTGCCCTCTAATGAGAAAAATGCCTTAAACCCTGAAAGTATGGGTAGAGGTGGGTTTTTGAACAATAATATTCGGGAAATAGCCACTGTAGAGGCAGGTTTCGATATTCCAGCTTATAAGGCCAATCAGGGTTTTGATTATGCTATTTTAGAAAATGCTAGAAAATTAGACGAACAAAGGGATTTTACTTTTCATCCCAGTTTGGGATATATTTCACTGAACCAGCAACTGTCTTCGGATGAGGTTTTGGGGGTGGCTTTTCAATATACCTATTTAGGAAAAGTCTATCAAGTGGGAGAATTTGCTAATGGGGGGGTTTCTGCAAGTAGTAATGCAACCATCAATGAACCCATTATAAACAATACCCTTGTGGTAAAATTGCTGAAAAGTAATATTACACAAGTAAAGGATCCTATTTGGGACCTAATGATGAAAAACATTTATCCGGTAGGCGCATATTCTTTGAGTCAAGAGGATTTTAGGTTCAATATTATCTATGCAGACCCAAGCCCAAGAAACTATATTACCCCAGTAGACAATGCCCCAAATTGGCCACAGACTCCCAAGCCATTAAACGAGAGAATTTTATTAGAGGTCTTTAATTTAGACCGGTTAAACGCCTACCAAGATGTGCAGGAGGGTGGTGATGGTTTCTTTGATTTCTTGCCAGGAAAGACAGTCAATACAGAAAACGGGAATATTATTTTTACCACAGTAGAGCCTTTTGGGAATCACTTGTTTAAGGTTTTAGGTGGTGGAGATTACGACGCTCTGGGAGAAGAAAATTTCACAGCACATCAAAAAAAATACGTATTTAGATCTTTGTATAAGGGTACAAAGGCTGCTGCATTACAGCAGCCAGAGAAGAACAAATTTATTTTAAAAGGACAATTTAAATCAGCTGGTTTTAATGGTATTCCCATTGGCGCTTTGAACGTACCTAGAGGCTCAGTTCGAGTTACTGCAGGGGGCAGACTTCTTCAAGAAGGCATAGATTATACGGTGAATTACACTGCAGGTTCTGTACAACTATTGGATCCAAGTTTACAGGCTTCTAATGTACCCATTGAAATTTCAGTAGAAGACAACGCGGTGTTTGGCCAACAGAATAGGCGTTTTACTGGAGTGAATGTCATGCACCAGTTTTCAGACAATTTCACCTTAGGGGGAACATTATTAAATCTCAATGAGCGCCCACTCACACAGAAATCCAATTACGGTACAGAAGCAGTAAACAACACCATTTTTGGTTTCAACACCAATTTAACCACCTCACTTCCATTTCTGACCCGTTGGGCCAATTACCTACCCAATGTAAAAACAGCCGTGCCTTCTATGCTTTCGCTTAGGGGAGAAGTAGCCTTTTTAGCGCCTGGAGCACCAAGAAATGCAGATTTCAGGGGAGAGACAACCACTTATTTAGATGATTTTGAGGGAGCACAATCATTAATAGATATTAGAAGCGCTTTGGGTTGGTCACTGGCTAGTACGCCTTTAGAGTTTGCACCAGACGGTGCTAATTTATACGGAGCTACACCTGAAGATCCTCAAAACCTCAGGAATGGTTACGGCAGGGGTAAATTGGCATGGTACACCATTGATCCTATTTTTTACACCTTTCAACGGCCTTCCGGAGTGAATAATAACGATATTTCTACCCAAGCAAGTAGGCGTATTTTCATTGATGAGGTATTTCCTCAAACAGACATTGCCCAGGGGCAAACCACAGTAAATCCAACCCTTGATTTGGCTTATTATCCGCAGAATAAAGGACCTTATAACAATAATGGCAATTTTAATGCCCTTTCGGAAAGTCAGAAATGGGGTGGCATTATGAGGCCACTAACCACCACAAATTTTGAACAAGCCAATATTGAATTCGTTCAGTTCTGGGTCATGGATCCGTATCTAGACGGTGTGGGGAGTGATGGAGGCGAACTGGTATTGAATATCGGAAATATTTCAGAAGACATTTTAAAAGACGGCCGCAAGCAGTATGAAAACGGATTGCCTTTGGAAGGGCAAGAAGCCCTTGTGGCCCCTTCTTCTTGGGGAAAAGTTCCAGCGAACCAATCCTTGGTCTATGCTTTTGACGCCAATGCTGAGCACCGCACCCAACAAGATATTGGTCTGGACGGACTTAGCGATCAAGAGGAAAGGGCCGTGTATACAAATAATTCTGGGGAAGATCCAGCTGGAGATAATTTTAGGTATTATTTAGACAGGCAGGGAAGTATAACAGAGCGATACCTAGATTTTAACAATCCACAGGGCAACTCACCCGTAGCTGTAACCAATACCAAAAGAGGGTCTACTACCCTTCCGGATGTGGAAGATATTGATCGGGATTTGACCATGAATACCGTGAACAGTTATTACGAGTATAGAATTACCATTAAACCTGGTACGGATATAAATGATCCTTTTGTGACAGATATTAAGGAAGGCCTGAGTCCTAAACTTCCCAATGGCCAACAATTGCCTACAAGGTGGATCCAGTACAAGGTGCCACTCAGCAACTTTACCAACGCTGTAGGAGGGATTGCAGATTTTAGGTCCATGAGTTTTATTCGTATGTATTTGACCAATTTCTCAGCCCCAGTATTGTTGCGCTTTGCCAGTTTGGATTTGGTCAGAGGAGATTGGCGGGTGTATCAAGGGGCGCTACAAACAGATCCTTTAAACACCCCTCTAGAGATTGGCACCCAATTAGAGGTGAATACGGTTAATGTGGAGGAAAATAGTACTAGAGTACCCATTGCATATGCCTTACCGCCTGGAGTACTGAGGGAGCAGCTCAATAACAACAACACTATAATCAGGCAAAACGAACAGTCCTTGTCATTGGTGGTGAAACAGTTGGCGCCACAAGACGCAAGAGGGGTGTTTAAAAACACCCAATTTGACCTGCGTCAATATAAAAGATTGAAGATGTTCATGCATGCGGAGCAGATTGTTGAGACAGATTTCTCAATTGCCGAACAGCCAATGGTGGGTTTTTTGAGAATGGGAACGGATTTTTCAGAAAATTTCTATCAGGTAGAATTGCCATTGAGTTTCACCCCACATGGATCCAGTAGTCCTGAAGAGGTCTGGCCTTCTGCCAATGAGTTGGATATTCCGGTAGACGTATTGGCACAAATTAAATCTTTGGGTATTGCCAATCAAAGTTTAAACCAGCTCACTTACTATGATTATATAGGCGGTAGTTTAGTTGCTGTAGATGCTTTGGCACCAAGAACAGCGGGTGTCCTCAGGATAGGCATCAAAGGAAATCCTTCGCTTGGAAACCTCAGGGGTATTATGGTAGGGGTTAAAAACGTCTCTAATAAAGCCCAACGCGCAGAGGTTTGGTTCAATGAATTGCGTCTCGCTGGTTTAGACAATCAGGGTGGCTGGGCGGCTATTGCGGCTTTAGATGCTAATATAGCAGACCTTGTTTCTATTTCAGCCAATGGCGCCACGAGCAGTAGTGGTTTTGGGGCCTTAGATCAAATGCCCAACGAGCGCGCTAGAGAAGACGCCTTGTCTTATGACTTGGTCACTCAAATCAATGTAGGTAAATTATTGCCTGAGGATTGGGGGGTGCAATTGCCGCTAAATTATGGTATTTCTGAAACCAAAAGCAGTCCGGAGTTCGATCCTGTTTATGAGGATTTAAAGTTGGAGGACCGCATTGCGGCATCGGCCAACGGCCAAATAGCCAAAGTAATCGCACAGCAAGCAGAGACCTATACCAAGCGAACGAGCCTGAGTATGTTAGGGGTGAGGAAAAATAGTATCGCTCAGGAAAATACCCCCAAACGCTTTTATAGTTTGGATAATTTTACCTTGAATTATGCCTACAACCACACCGAGCACAGGGATTTTGAAATACAAAAACTAGAAGACCAGCAGCTTAAAACAGGCTTTGTTTACGGCCATAATTTTAAGCCTTTGGTATTGGCGCCGCTCGCCAAAAAAGATTCCATACTCACAAGTAGGTATTGGAAGTGGCTAAAGGACGTAAACCTGAATCTTTTGCCCAATAGTTTTTCGGTGAACGCAACGATTGACCGCTCTTTTAGCCAGCAACAATTCAGAGAGGTTCGCAGTGGCGGAGAGGATCTTTTGGCTTTGCCTTTCTTGCAACAGCGCAATTATCTATTTAATTGGCAGTACGCCATTAATCAAAATGTGACCAAATCACTGCGGCTTAATTTAACAGCGGCCTCAAATAATATTGTGCGAAATTACTTTAATGAATTGGACAATGAGCAAAGTGGTATTAATGAAGATCACGCCATATGGGACGGCTTTTTTGACTACGGTGAGTCCAATAGATTTGTCCAGGAATTGCAGCTAAATTACGAGTTGCCATTCGCTAAGTTTCCCTTTTTAAACTTTATTAACGCCCAGTATTCTTATACGGCCAATTTTGAGTGGCAGCGAGGGGGCGAGGCTTTGAGGCAAGTGGCCGGTGAGGAAATGAATACGGTTCAAAATGGCAACACACACAATATAACCGCAGGTTTAGGCATGCAATCCTTGTATCAATTTTTAGGATTAAACGGGCAAAAAAAGACCAATAATACAAGCCGTCCTCAGAATCCTTTTGACACCAATACAACTTCTAGGCCTCCGGCCGATGCCACTAATTTTTTCCTCAATCTGGCCACTATGGTCAAGAGAGTGACCTTTAATTATGCAGAAAACAACGGAAAGTTTTTACCTGGTTTTACCCAGCGAATAGGTTTTCTGGGAACCAACAGACCTAGTGTGGGTTTTATTTTTGGTAGCCAATCAGAGGTGCGGTTTAATGCTGCAAGGAGGGGGTGGCTCACTACTTTTGAAAATTTCAACGAGCCATTTTTGAGTACCCACAACAGTCAAATTAAATTGAATGCCACCGCCCAGCCTATTCCAGATCTGACCATTGATCTTTTTGCAGACAAACAGTACACGAGCAACTTAAGAGAGACTTTTAGGATTGACCAATCAGATGCGATTACGTTTAATTACGAGTCATTACTGGGGAACACCCAAGGAAATTTTAGTATGTCTACCCTGATGATCAAGACTTTCTTCTCTTCTGGAACACAAGAATTGTCTGAGAACTTTGAATCTTTTAAAGCAAATAGATTGACTATTGCCAATAGGCTGTCTGCTGCGCGTCCTGAATTGCCAGCAGATCTAGACGCCAACGGGTTTCCACAATCTTATGGTAAAACAAGTCAGCAGGTATTATTGGCTTCTTTTATTGCCGCTTACACAGGGGTGTCTCCAGATAAAGTAGGTCTTTCTGCTTTTGATAAAACCCCTATCCCCAATTGGAATATGAAGTATACCGGGCTCATGCGTTTGGATTGGTTTAAAGATCATTTCACCAGATTCACTATAAGTCATGGTTATAGGGCGGCCTATAGTGTGAATTCTTACGCGACCAATTTAGAAAAAGAAAACAGTACATTTAATCCAGAAACCCTAGATGTAAGGCCCGATTATATTTTTAATAATCTGGTTTTGAATGATGAGTTTAATCCGTTAGTGCGTATTGATTTTGAGAGTAAAAATAATTTGAGTATGCTTTTTGAAATGAAAATGGATCGCGCACTTTCAATGAGTTTTGATAATAATTTACTCACAGAAATTCAAGGCAAAGAATTCACTTTAGGTTTGGGATACAGAATTAAAGACGTACAGTTTGTCACAAATATTGGCGGGGCAAAACAACGCTTAAAGAGTGACTTAAATATTAAGGCAGATTTGAGTCTCAGAGACAATTACACCCTGATTCGCAACCTAGAATTAGACAATACACAGGTGAGTGCGGGCCAGTATTTCTTGTCGGCCAAACTAAGAGCAGAATATGCCTTGAGTCAGAATTTAAACGCCCTTTTCTTTTACGATTTCACCTTCTCAAAATACGCGGTTTCTACCGCCTTTCCTCAGAGCCTGATCAATACAGGTATTAGTTTGAGGTACAATTTTGGAAATTGATAAAAACTTCTTTTTGGGTCTTGTATAGCGCTTTAAATTGGGTTACATTTGTGAAATAACTAATCGTTTTAAGATGAATATACCAGCAGAATTAAAGTATACTAAGGACCACGAGTGGGTCAAAATTGACGGAGATATAGCGACCGTTGGAATTACAGATTTTGCCCAATCAGAATTGGGAGACATTGTATATGTTGAGGTAGATACTTTAGATGAAAGTCTGGATAAGGATGCTGTTTTTGGCACGGTAGAAGCCGTTAAAACGGTGTCTGATTTGTTTCTTCCGCTTTCTGGTGAGGTGATTGAATTTAATGAGGGTTTAGAAGATACGCCTGAGGACGTGAATACTGATCCTTACGAAGCTGGATGGATGATTAAATTAAAAAATTCAGACGCTTCTGAGATAGACAGCTTGCTTTCAGACGCAGACTACAAAGCTTTGGTAGGTGCCTAAAAGAATCCTTTTATGGCTGGCGTATTTTTGTTTTTTAGGCCTTTTAACTTATTTGAGCCTCACGCCTATAGCAGCCAAATCATTGCCGCCTATTCCATACTTTGACAAGCTATCCCACACTGGGTTTTACCTACTGTTGCAAGGGCTGTTTTCTTTGGCCTTGTTTTTTGAAAATCGAAGTGGCACACGCACACTTGTATGGGGCAGTGCCTTTTTTCACATTTTTTACGGCACGGTAATTGAAGTAATTCAAGCAAACTTAGTGCCGGGTAGGTTTGGAGAATGGCAATATGGACTGGCCAATACACTGGGTGTTTTGATTGGCGTACTGTTGTCATTTAAGCTCATGAAGCGCTTTAATAAAGAAAATGAAAAAAATTAGTTGTTATTTTTATAAATAAAGTTTTAAATTAGCGATCACTAAACCGAATAATATGGAACCAAAAAAGAATCCCAAAGCAGATTTAACCAAAAACATTGGCTTGTACTTTGTGATAGGACTTTGTGTAACAATGTTTATCACTTGGCGTGCTTTGGAGTGGAAAACCTACGATGAAGACAATAATTTTGACTTCACATTAAATGTAGAAGATCAGTTAGATGAGGAGGTTCCAATGACGGAACAGCTTAAAACACCTCCACCTCCACCGCCACCAGCTGCACCAGAAATTATTGAAGTGGTAGAAGATGAGGAGGAAATAGAAGAAACAGTGATTGAATCTACGGAAACTTCCCAAGAAGAAGTGATCGAAATAGATGACGTGGTAGAAGAGGATTTTGACGATGATTTATCTATTCCATTTGCGGTAATTGAAGATGTGCCTATTTTTCCAGGTTGTGAATCTGAAAAAAGCAAAGGTGCTGCGGCTGTTAGGGCTTGTTTTAACGAAATGATGCAGAAACATATCAGAAGAAACTTCCGTTATCCTGAAATTGCACAAGAAATGGGTGTTCAAGGTAGGGTAAATGTAATGTTCACCATTCAAAAAGATGGTTCTATTGGAAACATAAGATACCGTGGTCCAGACAAAAATTTAGAAGCAGAAGCGCTTAGAATTATCGAGAAGCTTCCTAAAATGATCCCAGGTAAACAAAGGGGAAGACCGGTAAGGGTACCTTTTAGTATTCCAATTACGTTTAAATTACAGTAGTCTTCACAGGGATTAAACCTATATTAAAACCGCGCCTTTAGGCGCGGTTTTTTTTTGATCCCATCTTCCATTTTAATTTGGGTGTTATAAATGCGGTATAATAATTGCAAATGCACCCCTTGCAATGTATCTTTGCCCCCTTATTGCCCTATAGATATGTCTGCTCGAGAAGTTGTATTAGAAACCCCTAACGAATCCATGCCCAAACAAGGGGTTTTAGTGGTTTTTAAAGAGATCACAAAGATGCGGTTGGCCATTAGTGTGGTGTTTTCTGCAGTGGCAGGTTATTTGCTTGCGGCAGAAACCGTTTCTTTTTCACACATTTTACTGCTTTCTCTTGGTGGTTATGCCATGGTAGGTGCCTCAAATGCTTTCAATCAGGTCATTGAAAAAGACTTGGATGCACTGATGAATCGCACAGCGAATAGGCCAATACCAACCCATAGAATCAGTACCCAAACAGCGCTGATTATAGCGTCCCTGCTCACGGTATTAGGTTTGGTTTCTCTCTATGTATTGAGTCCTAAAACAGCCATGTTTGGCGCTGTATCCATATTCTTATACACCAGTGTTTACACGCCTTTAAAAACAATTACACCGCTAGCCGTTTTTGTTGGAGCCATTCCAGGTGCTATTCCATTTATGTTGGGCTGGGTGTCTGAGACAAATAGTTTTGGTATTGAACCGGGGACCCTTTTTATGATCCAGTTTTTCTGGCAATTTCCACATTTTTGGTCATTGGCTTGGTTGTTAGACGAAGACTATCAAAGGGGTGGTTTTAAAATGCTGCCAACGGGTAAGAAGGATAAAAAAACGGCACTCCAGATCATTATGTACACTTTTTGGATGTTGGTCATTTCTGTGATCCCTGTTTTAGGCATTACGGGACAATTGTTACTTTCAATTCCGGCAGCTATTACAGTTGGACTTATGGGTGTAGTGATGCTGCTTTATGCGCTGAGGCTATACGACAAAGGCGGACAAAAAGAAGCCAAAGCGCTTATGTTGGCCAGTGTAATATATATCAGCTTGTTGCAAATAGTGTATGTAGTAGATAAGTTTTTACAATAAAATAATATAGGATGGATCTTACAAAAGGGACAGTAGAAAGTAAAAGTGCTAGGGCAAAAAAAATGATGCTCTGGTTTGGAATAATTAGTTTGGTGATGGGTTTTGCTGGCTGGACGTCTGCTTTTATAGTGAGTAGTTCAAGAGAAGACTGGCTGCAAGACTTTG